>OFDC01000328.1_pt1 | contig 39850 bp, 18 predicted proteins | sample 1520941 | NCBI WGS metagenome assembly OFDC01 (sample SAMEA94258168, study PRJEB24077) | hot springs metagenome | biome: Aquatic biome; feature: Water | place: India | collected 2012-12-06 | depth 5 m | reverse complement strand
CCCGTCGTCGCGCCCGCGACCGTCAGAACTCTGCGGATCTCGGATGCCGTCTATACTGTCTCGACGCGGATTGCGATCGGGCGGGGAACTCGTTGGGGCCGAGCCTTGGAGCAGTCGTGCGCCGGTCTCGTGGACCGCCCGCCCTCTCCGGAGACGCTGCTTGATCTGGCCGAGGAGGCCGATGTCGTGATCCTCCTGGCGCACGGGAGGGCCATCGATGCCACGGGACCTGCGATCGAGCTGATGAACGACCGGGGGGAGGTCGCGCCTCTGGATGTTCGAACGATCGCCGCTCGCCCAAGGTCCTTCGCGGGTCGTCACCTGGTGCTCTTGTCCTGTGAAGCTGGATTCGTCCAGGCGACTCCCCATCGTCTCGGACTGCTCCTCGGTGAACTGCTCGCCTGCAGGCCCGCGAGCGTCACGGCCGCGTCCTGGCCGGTCCCCGTCGAGAGCGCGTTGTCGGTGTGCCGGTTCGTCGTCCATGCGCTACTGCAGGGGCGGGAGCCCGAAGAGGGGCTGAGGGACGCCATCGAACAGCAGATCGCAGGCGGAAGCAGCGATGGTCCCTCCCTGGGGCGTCGATTGACCCCCGCAGACCGCCAGACGATGCAGGTCGCGGCGGCACGGGCCTGGGTCACCTGGCGCCCGTGAGGGGAAGCGCGTCGATCGCCACGTCCTGCCCAGCCCTGGCAAGAACCTCCCCAAGCCCTCCGGCGAGGCTCTCCTCGTCGGGGCCGGTCAGCACCACCAGTACGGCATCATCGCCCGGCGAGACCTGCCAGCCCTGAAACGACCATCGTAGGCCCGTCCGGGTAAGCAGGTCCGACACGTCCTCACCGGTCGGATGATCCTGGTCGACAAGGAATGCCCGAAGAACACGCTCTGTGGACGCGATACCGTAGGCGTGAACTTCGGACGGGCGTTCACCGCGGGCCAGCGATGGTTGCGACACGGCGATCCCCGATACCAGTTCCGCGACCGACGCTTGGGTCGCGCGCACCACGTCGGCGACCCACCCGGACAGGAGCTCGAGCAGCGATGATCGATCGCGGGCAGGAGGGGAGAGCCGGATCGCGTTCGCCAGAGCCTCCGAGCCTACCTCCTGCCAGTATTGCTGGAGTGTCCCCCGCGAGGCTGCGGCGCGGCGCTCCGCGTACGCAGCGATCTCCACCAATTCTGGCCCAATGCAGCTCGCGCGAACGGCGACTTCGTCCGTCAAGCGTGCGGCCCGCGCCTCGTCTCCCAGTAGATTCACCGCCACGAGGATGTCCTCAAGCGCGACGAGGTGGTTGAGCAGCTCTGGGAGGTCTCCTTCGACGACCGCGTCCGCCAGCGCGTCGAGGGCTGCTGCCTCGTCGATCTCGCGGAGCATGCCCTGTTGCTGCGTCGGTGAAATCTTCTGGAGTCGGGCATCCGCCTGCGCGAGAAGCGACGCCGCGGGCCCCTCCAACACTGCGCGGGCGCGCCCGAGCGCAACCACAATCCGCCAGAGAGATGCCAGGTCTCCGCGGTCGGAGGCGAGCGCGTCTGCGAGGTCTTCTGTCTCGGCATGCTGTCCGGATCGATGCACTGACTGTCTCCACCTTCGGCGGGCCTCGTGACGGAAATCTTCGGTCGTGGGAGAGACGCTGCGGAGAGGCAGATCCGGACGGAACGCCGTGACGACTTTGCAGCGTGGAAGTCGATCGAACGCGATCAGCACGCCGTTCGTCGAGCACGCGAGCGCACGCGTCGCACCATGGAGAAGCTGAGGCGCCCAGGTCGTGGTGCTTTCTGCGAGCGACGACAGGTATGCAGGACCATAGAATTTGTCGTGGTGCCGGTGCAGAACGACGGTGGCACGGGACCCTGGCACGGACTCGTCCTCCACGCCGATCTCCTCGTGTCCGAATGCGGCACGGAACTCCCCAACCAGCATCCCGATATCGACGCCGACCAGCGCTCCCCAGCACTCCCGCTCACAGTAGAAATGCTTGCGAACCTTGCGAGGCTGCTGCGTCACGTCGATGGGTAGGATTTCCCCGAGATCCTCGCGTCGCGTTGTCTTCACGACTCACCTCGAATGCGCTCAAGAAGCCTCTGTCGAGCTCGACTCACACGCTTGTGAAGACGGTCGATCGCCCGAGCGATCTCGGCTTCATCGGCCATCCCGAGGGCGTTATCGTACAAGACGACTCGATCTTCGGCACGCTCGGCCCGTAGGGCACGCTGACGGACCTCGTCGGTCGACAAACCACATCGCGCGGTCAACCATCGGAGTTCCTCCGCATCGAGCGCTTCGGGCGCCATCGAGAGCTTCAGCGCAACCCGGTCTTCCATCGGGAGTTCCTGCAGATGCTGCAGAATCTCCCTGGCTGCGAACTGCCGTTCGAGAGCGGATTCAGGCTCCTCGGACGGCGACTCTGGCAGCGTTGCCACTGGCTCGTCCCGGTTGCGTCGAAGCTGGCTGATCGCGCGGTTCTGGACCGCCCGCCCGAGATACGAGCGCGGATGGGTGGGGATCGCTGGCAGAGGTCGTTTCTGCAGATCGAGCAGGAACTCCTGCACCAGGTCGCGAACAGCCTCGGCGCCAACGCGGTGCGTGAGGCTTGGAGACAGCAGCAGGGGGAGTTCAGCCGACAGAAACCGAAGTGCTGCTTCGAGCGATCCGCGGTCCCCGTTCATGTGCCATTGCTCGAGCTGGCGAATCGCGTCGATCCATGAGTCGGTCCTGCTGATCATCGGGGCTCGCTCAAGTTCGAGCGCTGCCGCTCGGCGGCACCTGATCGACTGGGCGGTGAATGTCGCACGAACATCTCCTCGCTACCCCTCCAACACCCGCTCGCGCGCGATGCGTTCGATCTCGCTGGCGTCGATGCCTCCGTGCTCGTCGTCCATTGAGATGATCAGCCGGTCGCTCAGCCCCTGCCGCTCGTACCACAGCTTCTTGCGCTCCCAGGCCTCGCGGTACGCGGGGACCGAGAGCATCCCGAGGTGCTCCCAGAACCACTGGTCGCCCTCGTAGAACACCGTGAAATCCGGGAGACGGAAGTCGCGCGGGTCGTCCTTCGCGGGCAGCGGCTTCTCGTACTCCCACGAGATCCCGAGCGACTTGAGCACGTTCGCGACGATCACCTCGCTCTTCGAGCGCACCGCGCGGCCGTCCTGCGTGCGGTGGATCAGCGCGTCGGGGTGGGGCGTGGGGTACTTCGGGTCGGGCCGCAGGCTCGGCTGGAACATCCACGTGTTGCGCTTGCGCGTGTCGGACGCATCGGGCGCGCGCAGCGCGATCAGCGGCTGCAGATCCCGCTCGATGAGCAGCACGAGGCGCTTCTTGAACCGCGTGAGCGCGGTGTACAGAAGCTCGCGCGAGCGGGTCGGCGCCTCCTGCGGGAGGATCAGGAACACCGTGTCGAAGTCGCTCCCCTGGGCCTTGTGCACGGTCAGCGCGTACGCGAGCTCAAGGTTCGACTCGACCTCGCCGCGCTTGTAGCGATAGCTCACCTCGGGCTGGGTCGCGAAGGACACGTCGAGGGTGTCGCTGTCGTCCCAGCTTGACGTGCGCGTGACCACGCCGATCTCGCCGTTGGCGACGTAGCCGAGCCCGGCGTCTTTGGGCCAACACCCGCGGCGGTTGTTCACCGTCTGGATCACCTTGTCGGTCCAGACAATCTCCTGCGGACCAAAGGGCTTCTGGACGTTCTTCCCCCCACGGCGGGACTTCTTCATCATCCCGCCGCGATACGCCTCCTGGATCATCCGGTTCAGCGCGTCGACGCCGTAGGCCTGCCCCCGCGTCGGGCAGAGGATCTGCCACGACTCGCTCCGCTGCCACTCCTTCGTGTCGAAGCCCAGCGACGTGTTCATCGTGCGGTAGTCACGCCCCGCGACCCCACAGTAGGCCTCGAGCTTCTGCTCCAACACACGGAGCATCTCGTCGTGGTCCTTCCAGAACACCACGTCGAGGTCACCTCGCTGCTCGCCCCGCGCGATGGCGCCCAGCAGCTCGTCGTCCGCGGCGTCGGTGTGGTCGGCCCGGTAGCCTTCGGCGAGGCGCAACCCGCGACTGGGTTCGGTGCCGGTGTTCGCGTCCACGCGCATGCAGGTGTGCAGCTCCGCGAGGGTCTCGGGCTGATGCTCCCGCAGCCACGCGATCACGTCCACGAAGGGGCGGCCCGGGCCGATGGGCGGCAACTGGTAGGGATCGCCCACGAGGATCAGGCGCTTCAACACGTTGCCGTCGACGGCCTTCAGGATGGTCGCGAAGAAGTCCACCGTGAGCATCGAGCACTCGTCGATCACCACGGTGGTGAACTTCGCGGCCTCGGTGCCCGAGCGGGGGCTCAGGCTCAGGTCCTTGCGCAGCCACCCCTGCCGCAACAGGAACTGATGCGCGGTCATCGCGTTGCGCCCTGTGCGAGTCGACAGACGCACGCGCGCCTTGCCCGTCGGGGCGAGGAGGAGCATCGGCTCCTTGCCCTCGATCTGCTCAAGCTCGTCGAGGAACACCTTGAGCACCGAGGTCTTGCCGGTGCCCGCGCCGCCCATGAGCACCGAGAGCCGCCGCGTCAGCAGGGTCTGCAGCGCCCGGCGCTTCTCGTCGAAGGCGGTCTGGTCGCGCTCATCCCTGGGCGCACCGAAGTGGCGCGTCAGCGCGGCGGGCCAGTCGTGGGTCGCGCCGGCCCGGGTCTTCTTCGCCCACCGCGCGAGCACCACGCCGGTCTCGCGCTCCAACTCGCTGAGCGCGCGGAGGGAGACGAAGCGGGTCGCCTGGTCCTCGCGCAGCTCCAGCATCGCGTCGTGGAACGCCTGCTCCGCGAGGATCACCTCGCGGTCGGGCTGACACGCACGCCGCGCGGGGAACTTCGCCCGCACCCGCGCGAGGTGCTCGTCGAAGGTGAGCACCGTGTCACCCTGCTCCGCGGCGCGCTTCAGCACCTCCACACCCACGGCGCGTACCCGCCTGCGGTCGTCGTGGGGGATGATCTCGTCGACGTGAAAACGTGCGGCGTCGCCTTCGGGGCGCATCCCGTGATCGATGGTCTCCAACGACACCGCGGGCACGTCGAGCCACTCGCGGGCGTGCTCCTCCTTGCGGTCGTCCCAGTCGCTCCATCCGCGATCGAACTCGCAGAGCAGGTAGGGGTTGGCCACGAGGGCCGTGTCGTCGGCTTCGATGCCGCGAACGACCCGCACGTCGGGGTTCGCGATCTGTCGCACCTGATGGGGAGAGAGCTCGAAGCGCGTCAGGCACGCGAGGAGCGCCTGTCGTGTCGGTTGCTTCTTCCAGCGCGCGGCCGCGGCGCGTAGCCCGTCGCGGTAGGGGCCGGCCTCGGGTTCACGGCGTCCTTCGAGCTGCGCCAGCACGTAGGCCCAGGGATCCTCGCCGCGCTTCGCCATCGGCGCGAGCACCGCCCGCTGGTATGAGGTGCCGCGCGCGAAGTCGAGGTACTGCAGCACGCTCCCCAGACCGGGATACGGCCCGCGGCCGGTCCAGACCTCGGCGAGCACGTCGTTGAGCCACTGGATCTGTCGGCCCCAATCGCCGGGGACGTGACCATCGGCCTGCACGCGCTCGACGCAGGGGATCAGCCGTTCGATGACCGAGAGCGCCACGTCGTCGGAGACGTGCTCACCCACGTAGGAGAAGTCGATCATCGCCGTCTCGGGGATGCGGCACGCGATGTCGTCGGTGGACAACCCGAGTCGCAGATACTCCTGGTAGGGCAGACGAACGCCCTGACCGGGATGGTCCTGGGTGATGCTGCGGGACCACACCAGGTAGTCCTCGTTGTACTTCTCCGTGCGGCCGAAGTTCACCTCCGGGCCGACGGTCTTCAGGCGGCCAACCCCGACGAGCAGGCGCGGCGTCCCCTCGTCCACGGGGTTGCCCTGCTTCGTGTAGTAGAAGAGCAGCGAGCGCGACGGCTCCAGGCGGCTCCAGAAGGCGTTGAGCAGCGCCTTCTGGCGGTCCGCCTCCATGACCCAGCCCTTCTCCTTCGGCTTGTCGGCGTCACGGATGTTGAGCTGATGGTCTTCGCAGACCTGGCGAAAGTTCTCTTCGCGCATCCAGCGGTAGGGCGTGGGACACACCGAGTACGGCGGCACGATCTCTTCGACCGAGCCGAGGCGGCGAAACTCCAACGGGTCGTTGTGCGTGATGCGGTGAGGTACCGCCGACCACGCGCCCGGGTCCCGGGTGCAAGGGGGCTGATAGCCCTGCACCTCCAACAGCGGGAGTCCGGCGATCTTGCGCTCGGCCTCGTCGTCACGGTCCTTGCGGATGTGCTCCAACGCCATGCAGTAGCTGTTCTCGTGCGGCTTGTCGCAGACGTGGCCGTCCCAGCCGCGATCGTGCCAGGCCAGTCGTACCGAGAGATGCGTCGTCACGTGTTTCCTCCCCTCGCGAGCGTCATGTCGAGATCTTGCAACAAGGAACTCCTGGTCCCGCTCCAGGTGAGCAGCAGTCGCTCCCGCGCGCGGGTCGACGCGACGTACAAGAGCTGCCGCTCCTGCTCGCGCGCAGCCGCGAGGTCTTCGGGATCGGTGAGGTCCTTGAGGGCGGCCGGCGCGGGCAGCACGCCCTCGGCGCACCCCACCACCGCCACGGCGCGAAACTCCAGGCCCTTCGCGCGGTGCATCGTGCCCACCGCTGCGGCGTCGGTCGGCACGGGCTCCTTGTCGCTCAGCCTTCGCTGCGGTACCTTCGCGGTCTCCAGGGCCTTCGACGCCAGGTCCTTCAGCACCCCGTCGGATCGACCGAACACGGCGATGTCCCGCGGCGCGAAGCCCTCGTCACGCAACGCCTTCAACCACTGAGCGACCGCGGCGACCTCGGCCGAGGCGTCGGTGAACCCTCGCGCTTCGGGCGTGGGCCCGCGCAGCACCGACACCGTGGCGCGCGCGCCGTCGAGTCCCTCGCCCTCGTCGATCACCGAGGGCACGATCGCATCCGCGAAGCGGCGGATCTGCTCGGTGGTGCGGTAGTTCACCTTCAGCCGCGTCGCGCGCCCCCGCACGTCGATGCCCAGCGCGAGGGGCTGAAAGCGCGCCCGGTAGATCCGTTGACCGGCGTCGCCGCAGAGAAAGAGGTCGTCCTCGGCAGGACCGGCCAGGGCACGGAGGAGGGTGAACTCCGCGGGGCCGAAGTCCTGCACCTCGTCGGCGATGACGTGACGAAAGGGAGAGTGCTCCTTCACCCGGCGCGCGGCGTCGTAGCAGAGCTGGTTCCAGGTCATGAGCTTGCGCTCCTGCAGGATCGCCTGGAGACACTCGAAGACCTTCCAGACCTCCTGCCGCTGCTTCGCGCCGAGGGGCACACCCCGCCCGGTCCGTGGCGCCGTGCGGTAGGCCTCCCAGCTGTCGATCCCCCAGGCGTCGACCACCGCGTCCCACTCCGCGCGGAGAAAGGGCACCGTGAGCGAGACCCTCGGCTGCGCTCGCAGCAGCGCGGTCTTGAGGAGGTCTGGGAACTCCTTCGCCTCGACCGAGTGAAAGGGCTTCGCGCCGGCCCGCTCTCGCAGCGCGTGCGCGACGCGGTGCAGGTGCTCGACCACCACCGGCCCGTCCCCGCGCTGCGTCGGGAGGACCAACGCGAGCTGCTCCGCGAGGCGCGCCGCGAGGGTGCGTGAGTAGGTCGTGAGCAGCACCGCTCCCTTCGGCGCCTCGCGCGCGAGCCGGGCGGCCCGGTGGATCGCCACCACCGACTTGCCCGTCCCCGCGCTCCCGGTGACCCGCGCGGGGCCGTTGAAGCGCCGCGCGACCACCGCGCGCTGCGTGGGGTGGAGAAAGACCATCCACTGCTCCCACGGCTGCTCCAGGGCCCGTCGGATCTCCTCCTGGTCGGTCATCACCGCGAAGCGCCGCTGGGCGTCGGGGTGCAAGAAGGGGTCGCTCGACGCCGCGGGGCGTGTCGGCACCGGCACCACCTCGCCGAGCGCGAGGCTGTAGAGCCGCTCGAAGGCCTCGGCCGGGAGGTGATCCTTGAGCGCGTCGAGGCCGTCTTCGTCGACGTGACGCACGGCCTCAAGCCACTCGGGCGGCACACCCAGCGCGAGCAGGTAGCTCGGCTCGTGGGACTTGAACAGCGCGGGCTTGCGCACGACCTCGCGAATGACCGTGCGCGTGACCTCCTGCACGACCTCCTTGATCTCGACGATCTGCGCCGAACCCGTGGCCTCGTTCTCGACGATCTTCCGCGTCTCGGCCCAGGCGTAGGCCGGGTCGTGGCGGTCGACCCAGCAGAAGACCATCCGGTCGCCCTTGTGGTGGATCACCATGCGCAGGTCGTCGTTCACCCGCGCGGTCCACATGTTGGGGTCCTTCGCCTTGGTCACCCGATGGAACTGAAAGCCCGGCAGGTCGGGGTTCTGCTCAAAGTCGAAGACCGCCCCCTTCACCAGCGTCTGTGCGGGCTTGTCGAGCTTCGCGAGGCTGTCGGTGAAGGTCTTCGCGAGGATGAAGTTCATCGTCCCACTCCCAGATCCAGCAGCGCCGCGGCGATGGGCAACGGGTCGCTGTCTTGCTGCGCCACCACCGAGCGTGCGTCGCACGTCACGGGGGCCTCCACGAGCACCACCAGGCCCGCCGCGGTCCTCCACACCACCACCGCCCGAACCCCGGTCACCCGACCGTGGTGGGTGAGGTCAAACTCGGCGTCGTCGGGCTCCCGCACCCGCGCGTCGGCGAGGCCGCGAAAGAGGGGATGCCAACGAGGATCGACCAGCGACCAGACCCCCGGCCAGGGCACTTCGTCGGGCGCAGGCACGACCACCGCCGCGCCGTCTTCGAGGGGGGCGACCTCCCCAACGAGGTCACGCAGGCCGGGCAAGCCCGCACGCAGGTCGTCCACCGTGAGGCTCTCGACCCGCCACGGGGGATCCATCGCCTGCAATCGCTCACGAATCGCGCGGTCGCGCCGGAGGTTGCTGCCCACGTGAAACGCGCGACCGTCGACGTAGATCGCCACCCGCTTCGAGGGGATCGCGAAGTCCACGAGGGTGAACGGCCGGTCTCCCGGGCGCTCGGCGATGGGCCACTGCTTCTCGACCTCGATCCCCTTCGCCTTCAACACCCGGAGGAAGGCGAGCTCCAACGGTGACCCCACCCCCGCGTCCCAGGCTTCGAGCCAGGGTCGCGGATCACTCGGATCCCGCACGGCGAGCGCGACGGGCGGCCGCTGCGCGATCACCTCCAGCGCCGTCATCGCCAGCGGCCACGCGAGCTGCGCGTGGTGACGCTGGTTCTGATAACTCTTGAGGCAGCGGTAACACGCCGTCTCGCAGCCCTCGTGGCGGAGGTGATCCATCGCGCACCGCGCGACGAGGTGCAGCTCCGTCGCGGCGCGGTCGAGGAACCCGCTGCCGCCGACGCTCGCGTCGACGAAGGTGAGCGCGCCCCGTCGGCGTCGCCCGTCGGCGTCTTCGACCACCCAGAGCGGTTCGAGCACGAACGACAGCTCCGCCCCGTCGAGCATGTAGAGCGCGCGAAGCCCCTGCTCCAGGGCGTATCCGAGCGAGAGCCCCCAGCGCTCGTACTCCGCGGGGGGCGTGTCGATGGAGACCTCGGTCACGATCCGCAGGGTGGTCGCGCGGCTCACCGCGGTGATCGCGTGGGGACGCGGCGGGCTGCCCTTGTCGGGGCACGACGCGGCGTGGCCGAAGGGGTCTTCGCCGCCCGCGTTGGCGCGCTTCGTCCCGGCCCCGCGGCGGGTCGCAGGCGTCGGCGCGGGGGGCTTCAGCAGGCGTCCGCAGCGGGCACAGAGATAGAAGCCCCGGGCCTCCTCGTGCAGCCGCGCGCTGCGCTCCGTCGGCAGCGGCTCGGGGCCCTCGTTGAGCCAGCGGACCTCCTCTTCGCGACGCAGCTCCGCAGACTCTCCCCCGGGCAGTCGCAGGCGCTGCGCGACCTTGCCGTTCCACTGGGGTTCGGTGCGAACGCGGGCCCAGGCGCTGTGACGCTCCTCGTCGTCGAGCACCGGCCGGTCGTCGCGCTGCGCGAGAAAGCCCCCGAAGTCGAACGCGGGCAGCGCCGCGCCGCTGGCGGTCGAGTCGCCGCAGCGCGGGCACTGCACGTGGGCGGTGGCGTCGTACCGCAGCGAACACCCCGCGCAGACGCGGTAGGTCCACGAGGGGCGGGCGTCGCGAGGGTTCCAGGGAGACGCGGTATCGAGGCCGGCGACGCGCCAGCGGTGCCCGCGGGCGTGCACGGGCGCCTCGGGTTGGTATTGCGCGATGCCGAAGCGACGCACGACGGAGAGGGGCTCGGCCTCGTGACGATCCCGCGCGAGCCGGAGTGTCGCGGGCTCGCTGGGGAACTCATACCCCGGGAGGATCCCGAACTCCGCGAAGCGCCGCATGGGGTGGCCCTCGCCGCGGTCATCGGCCTCGCCCTCGGCGCCCCCCTCCGAGGGAAGCCCGAGGATCTTGCGCACCAGCTCCGAGGCGCTCCACGCCTGGTGCCGCCCTGTGCCGTGCTCCTGAAAGTTCGTCAGGGGCTCGTGCAGTCGGCGGACCTGAAATTGTACGCGCTCGAACAACTCGACGATGCGCGCGGGCTGTTCGCGCAGCACCTCGCGCAGCGCGTCGGCGCCGTCGAAGCCCGCCGCGCGCAGGATCTCGTCGCCCCAGGCGTCCCGCGCCACCTCCACGGCGTGCTCCGCGCCGAGGCGAAACGCGTCGATGAACGCATCGATGGCCTCCGGGCGCAGCTCTCCCTTCCAGGTGAGGTAGGCCGCCATGCGCCCCGCGAGCCCCGGCTCCGACGCGCCCAGGGCGATGGCGTTGAGGTGTCGCACGAGCACGTCGCGGTTGCCGAGGTTCACCAGCGGCGCGGCGACTTCGCCCGCGATCATCTCCTCGGGACGATCGTAGAAGTACTGATCGTGCGGGGTGTTGCGCGCGTAGCCCACGACCACGCCGACGCGGCTGCGACGCCCGGCACGGCCGCCGCGCTGCGCATAGTTGTCGGGGCGGGGCGGCACGTTGCGCATGAGCACCGCGTCGAGGCCGCCCACGTCGATGCCCATCTCCAGGGTCGGGGAGCAGGCGAGCACGTTCACGGGCGACTGCGCGGCCGGGGCCTTGAAGTCCGCCTCGAGCTGAAGCCGTGACTCGGTGGTGACCTGCGCGGTGTGCTCGCCGGCCACCAGCGGGAGCTCGTCGGCGCGGAGGATGCGCTGCACGTAGCGATTGCGGCGCACGTCATCGGGGTCCCACGCGCGAAAGACGCCGTGGCAGACCCAGCACGCGCTGCCCTCCTTCACCCAGAAGCCGCGCACGTTGCAGACGTTGCAGCGCATGCGGTCGGCGTCGCCGAGGCGCACGAGCTCGACGTTGTCGGCGTTGACCTGCAGGAGCGTGTGCGCCTTGCGCGCGCCGTGAAGCTCCTCGGGCGTGACGAACTGCATCTCGACGAGCTGCGAGAGGATCGCCTGGAGATCCTCCCACACGGCCGCGCGTCCGCTGAGCCGCTGGAGAAAGTGCCGCACCACCCGCTGCAACCGCGGCACGCCCCCCGAGCCGCCGTCGCGCCAGAGGTTGTAGACCCCGATGCCGTCGGGGACCTTCGCGGTGTCAAGGTTCGCGACGGCCTTGCCCTGCGCATCCCACGCGAAGCCGTGGGGGCGCTTGACCCGGCGCTCCCACTGCGCGGCCTCGGCCGACTCGGGGCACAGCGCGCTCATCGGGTGGTAGCGCAACATCGGCCGCGAGAGCGCCTGCCGCGTGCGCATCTCGTCGAGGATCACCCGGCACAGGGTCTCCAGCCCGTCGCCGTCGACGCCGAGACGGGCGCGCAGGTCCGCGCCATGCGCGTCGAGATGCCCCCGCAGCTCGGCGTAGCGGACCCCGACGAGGCCGAGGTTCGAGAGCGTCGCGCGATACCCCGCGCTCACCGAGATGTCGTCGAGCAGCGGAGCCTCTTCCCACGCCGTCGCCCGCTCCATCACGGGCTTCGGCACGAACTTCGAGCGCGCCGCCGCGGTGATCGGGTTGTCGTTGCGGGTGATCCCGTGCTGCACCAGCTCCCCCAGGAGCGTCGGGATCGACTTCGCGTCACCGACCTTCGGGAGCGCCTCCACGACGCGTCGGCGCATGCGGTCGTAGCGTCCCGCGTACGAGATGAAGCGGGCCTGGTGCGCGGCGTCCTGACGGCTGTCGGCGAAGATCAGCAGGCGCTCCTTGCCGTCGTGGTCCTTCGCGCCGCGGTGCTGCGCCGAGAGCGACTCGAGCACGCCCTCGGCGAGCACCCGCAGGGCCGCCGAGGTGCCGAGGGCCACCGGGGTGAGCATGGCGCCCGAGCCCGCGCTGCTGCCGCACGCGAGGCAGCGGTTGCGGCGGCCGCCCAGGGTCACCCGCACGGGGTACGCGTCGCGGTCCACGCTGAACGCGCAGGAGGTCGGGTCGAAGGACCCCGCGCGCACGATCCCCTTGCGCCGCACATCGTCACGCGCGTCGTCGGCGCCGTCGTCAGGATCGTCGTCGTCGGTCTGCGCGTCGCGGTAGAGCAGCCATTCCTGGGCGTCGGACGGGCCCACGCGGGGGCGGAGGCGACCGATTGTCGGGTCGTCGTCGCCCGTGAAGTGCAGCGCGTCGGCGCCGCACGCGCGGCAGAGGAGCAGCGGGGCGGTGGCGCGCCCGCAGGCGCACGCGTCCTCCCCCATGGGGTGGAGCATGCCGCAGGCGGGGTCGACGCAGCGGTGGAAGCGCCATCCACCGCGCAAGAAGCGATGGGCGCGAAGGCGCAGCACGGCGGGGTGATCCCCGAGGCATGCACCAAGGTAGAGCGCCGCGCGGACCTCATGAACGACGGCGTCGTCGGGGGTCTCCCGTCGCGCGGGGACCTCGTCGCGAACGGCGCGCACGATGCCCGACACCGACATCGGGCGACGCGCGAGGAGGCGATGGAGCGTCCAGAGGGGCCCACATCGAGAAACGACCTCGTCGAGCGGGGCGTTGGGATCGAGTCCCGAGAGCCGCGCGAGCGCACGGGTGACGCCCGGGAGGTCCGTGGAGGCCGGGAGATCGACCGGCACCGGCGTGGCGGACCAGCTCGCCCCCGCGGGGATCACGAGCGGCTGGAACTCTTCGCCGAGCACCCGCAGCGCGTGGGGGGATGCGCCCGTGAGCGCGTTCACGAAGGTCTTCACCGCATCGTCGCGGAGACGCGTGACCTCCTCGGGCGCGCGGCCCTTCTCGTCGACGCTGCGAATGGTCGCCGAGGTCGCGACGAAGCGCAGCGACGGGGTGCGACGCGGATCGGGCGCCGCGGGGAGGTCGTCCTGCACCGCTCGACGGAGGTGCGCCCCGAGGCGACGGATGAGCAGCGCGAGGTTGGTCCCGAGGGAGCCCCGGTAGGTGTGGACCTCGTCGAGCACCACGTAGCGACAGCGATGGTTCGCGAAGAGCGCGTCGCGGTCCGCCGGGCGCACCAGGAGGTACTCCAGCATCATGTAGTTGGTGAGCAGGATGTTCGGCGGCGCCTTGCGCATGGCCGCGCGCTGGTCCTGCGTGGTGGAGCGGTCGTAGCGCGCGACCCGCACGTAGGTGTGCCCGGACGCGTCGAGGTACTTCCGGATGCGCTCCTCCTGGTCGTTGGCCAGCGCGTTCATCGGGTACACCAGGATCGCGGTGATCCCCGCACGCTCGCGGAAGCGCACGGCGTCTTCGATGGCGTTCTGGATCACCGGGACGAGGAAGCACTCGCTCTTTCCCGAGCCCGTCCCGGTGGTGACCGCGAGGGCGCCGTCGCCGTCGCCGAGGAGGTAGCGCACCGCCTCGCTCTGGTGGAGAAATGCGCGGGGCCCGGTGCGCGCGACCAGCGCCGCGGCGAGCCGCGCGTCGAGGCCGAGCTCGTCCCACCGCGCGCCGTCCTTGAACGGACGGTGGGACTGAAAGAAGGGCTCCTGCGCGAGGAAGCGCGGGCGGTCGAGGGCATCTTCGAGCGCCTTGCGCAGCCCCGGATCGCGCGCGCGAAACTCGGTCTCGAGGTAGCGGCGGTACTCGTCAATGACCTGATCGACGACGGCAATGGGGTGGATGGTCATGGCAGGGGTTTCCTCCGAGATGAGCTGACTCCAAGCGGCCCATCGGCGAACGCACGATCAGTCATCATCTTCTTGATTCGCACCACTGCTAAACCGATTTGGCGCAGGCCAGGAGGACCGCCGCACCGGGGCGGCCGCGTCTTCGATTGTATGAGGCTTATCAATCCTCGCGATGTTCGGCGCCTCGTAGCTGAGCCCGCACGCTACAATGAGTCGGCGAAAGAGGTCGCGATCTACTGCGGGGCGAAGCCCCTTTCCCGCCGCAGAGTCTACTTCAACGAAACGCATCACCTCCCAGGAGCGTCCGTTCTTCTTTCCGGGAATCGCTGCACGGTAGGCGGGCAGATCACGACCGCCACCCGCCATGAAGTAGCGAAGTTCGTCGGCCCACTCGCGAGCTCCAGGATCGCGTCTGGTCTTCGTCGTCCAAAGAACCTCCCTCAGAGCCAACCCGGCCTGCTCCTGCACCAGAAGCGGATCTCGTTCGTGTGCAAGGACACCAAGTGGCTTGACGCAGGCCTGAAAGATGCTGACCCGATCCCCAGTGTCATCATGCAGCCGAAACACGCAAGCATCAAAAGTTCCCGCGCCGACATCAACGAGAAAATGCAGGCCATCGCGCCGCTGCCGCGAGCGCGCATATGCGGTGACCGCAGCGGCTACTTCTGGGACGATCTCAATCTCACAACTCAGATCAGCTCCGGAATGTTCCAACTCGCCGCATAGAGCCTCAGAGATCGCGCCAGGGCGTGTAGATGCGGTCCAGGCCAGCCGAGCGATGTCGCGATACAGGGCTTCAAGATCGTCGCAGTCATGGCTCGCCGCAGGAAGACCGAGATTCAATGACCATCGAATGCGACGAGTCCCAAGAAACGCTCGCTCTCCTTCGATCATTGCCCTCCGCACACGTCTCAGCACGAGTGCGATGTAGGCTACGATATGCGCGCGTTGCCGTTGCGAACAACCACCTTCGAAGACAAGAGGCGACTTCAGGGAGTTGAACGCCGTCGCGCCATCTGACGGTTCCAGCGAGAACGTGCCACCTTTGGTCGAGTAAAGCGTAGACGGCAGCAGAAACCTCGTCACTGAGGCGCCAGAACCGAGAGGGATCACGAACGCCGGAGCGCCGGGACTGTTCGGAGCACGAACGATGCATTTCGTGAAGGCAGTCCCGAAGTCGAGACCAACAACGAGGTCGAAGGGCGCACCCTGCGTCGTCGTCCATTGAGTAGCCCAGTCTTCCACGACGGCGGGAGACGAATGAGCAAGCGGGGAGGGCGCAGGACCGCCAGGAAATCGTGGGGGCTGTCGAGCCATTTCCTACTCTCCAACTTCGATGACGCCAAGGAGGATCTCCTCACGACGAAATCGTGTAATTCGCTTGGAATTGACTTCATGCAGTCGATGGCGAAGCTTCTCTTCAATCCGACGGAGATTCTCCTCGTCAGCGCGTTGAAGCCCGCGTCTTCCCGCCTCGACGTGTCTCTGGATGCGACTTGCGAACAGCCCCCGCTGACGAGTCAGGTGTTCTTCAAGAGATCGAGTCGCGATGTCAGCCCGATCGAGGTTCTGGGCATCGATCGTGCGCTTGAAAGTCTCGTAGCGATCCTCCATCTCCTTCAGAGCCTTCACCGCGAGGTCGCGGGTAGCGCCGAGGTCGAGGACTCCCGAAGCGTCGTGCCAATGCTCACCGCGCGTGATGCAGGCCGTCACGAGTCGCTCCGTCGTCATCTCGTCAACAAACTCACCACCATCCGTCCGCACTGCGACGTAGACCAGTCGTTCGATGACCTGAACACCCTCCGCGGACCACGTCCAGGCCGCGAAGATGTATCTGGCCGGACCGGGCAACGCGGCATCATGGCTTCGGACGCGGATCGCGACTGCCGGGCGAACCTGCGCCCTGTCCTGCCCGACCTTCGCGGTCGCGAAGCGGATGAGTGGATGAAGCTGCGAGACAACCTCGAACTCACCGCGGGTGGTATCAACCACGTTTGTCGAGAACATCAACTTCGAGGGGTTGTCGACGACCAATCGAGGACGAGCGGAGCGACCAGACTTCTCGCAGAACGTTGAGAGTTCGTAACGCACCTCGCGCGGAAGATCGAGCTCGTAGCGATCTCCCGCGACGTGCGACAGCTTGTATCCAGGTGCGTATTGCTCAAGGAACTCGTTCACGTAGACATAGAGGTCGTCGGGGGTGATCCATCGCCGAAGCTCTCGGGCCGCATGAATCTTGTTGACGACGTAGTCCCCATATGCGGCCAATGTGTGAGCCTTCTCCTCAAGGTCCATCTCGTGACGGCGACGGTTCTCGATCGCAACCCTTGTCTGCTCGATCCTGGCATCCTCCTGCGCTGGCGTAAGTCGCTGAGTCAGGAGGTCAAGCCCAAGCGACTGGAAGGCATCGCCAAGGAGCGCCTCAAAGTCACCCAACGCCGTCGTGCAGAGATCCAGCTTCTCATACAGGCGCTGGTAGATCCGCGCGTCGATGGTCTCGTCGTAGAAGAGGTTCCAGATGGCTACCTTGGGCCTCTTCTGCCCAAGTCGATCGATTCGTCCGATGCGCTGTTCAACCTTCATCGGGTTCCACGGAAGGTCGTAGTTGATCACCACCCAGCAGAACTGGAGGTCAACACCTTCCCCCCCAACTTCAGAAGACAGGAGCACCTTGATGCTCCGACTTTGTTCAAACTCCTTGATGACCTCGTCCTTCGGTCGGTCGCCTCCGCCCCACAAAATGCTGGTGCCGATTCCATCATCGCGGAGTCGGTCGGCGAGGTAGCCGAGGGTCTGCCGAAATGACGAGAACAGAACGACCTTGTCTTCTGGGTGACTCCGGAAGAACTCAAGCAAGACCTCGCGCAATCGTCCGTACTTGCTGTCTGTACGCACTAATGTGTCGATCTCAACTCGCCCCTGAATTTGCCTCGCGATCTCCTCCGTGAGTGGCCCCAGAAGCCTCCCTTTGGGTGTCGAGGTCGGGCGCCATGCGATCGTGTCGCCATCCTCATCTGGCTCAAGACCACGAAGCCAACCCATGACCGCAGCCGGCATGCAACTCGACACCAGACGCTGGGGCATCACCAGCAGGAACTTCTCGTTGACCAGCCGCCCCTCGCTGTACTTTCGCACGATTTCAGTCACCCGACCATAGCATTCTCGCTCCGCCTCAGTCATCGGAACGAACTCTGCCTTCGGCTCGCGGATCACCCTGTGCTCGGTAACGTCCCGCTTTCGAGTACGGGTCAGCACGGCCCCAAGAAGGTGTGCCGAGTCGAGCTGCCAGGCCAACTCACTACGAGTGTGCTCGTCAAGCGCAACGCGATGGTCACTCAGTGTGTCGCGAATGCTCGTGAGCTGACGATTGTCCTTCAGCAGACGATGTTCCATCGCGCCTGCGAGAGTCGCGCCGATTGCCTTGCGATCTGGGGCCGAGTTCCTCAGGAGTTGATCGCGCGCGTAGATGAGAGGCCTGTTTGCGATGAGAATTTCTTCGAAGTTCGACGCCGTCTCAACAAGGTTCTCATCGATGAGCGATAGAAGCGTGAGCAGGTCGTTATTCTTGTTGTGGATCGGAGTTGCACTCAGTAGCACCACATGCGCAGCAACATGGCGCAGAAGTTGACCCAGTTCATTCGTCTGCGTCTCTGGGTTTCGGAGGTGATGTGCCTCGTCGATCACCAGCAGGTCAACCAGTGGATCTGTGTTCGCGTGACTTTGAAGGAGATGCGCCAGCTTCACAGTGCCCTTCGCACCACGGGCGTCCTGTTCGTCCCATTCCTTCGGTGGACGCAGCCCTTGAATGCTGGCAATCATCGCGAATCCATCTTGCGTCCCGATCGTCGAAGACAGCCGATCCGCGACGCCCGCAGCATCCTCGATACTTGCGCTGACCCCAAACCGTTGACGAAGCTCCTGCTGCCACTTCTCACGAAGTGGCGCTGGACACACGACTAGGAGACGCGAGAGATCGAGCCGGCTCCGAAGCTCCGTCCAGATCAGGCCCGCCTCGATCGTCTTTCCGAGACCGACCTCGTCCGCGATCAGGAGACCGCCAACCGGGGACTGGAGGAGTTTCAGGACTGGCTTGAACTGATAGGCGTAGAACTCGGTGTTCGTCGCCTCCATGCTGTAGATCACGTCTGACAGTCGCCCCGTCAGCCGGACATGTGTGAGCGCGCGACGTAGCGAACTGATGTCTGCAAACTGCCCCTGTTCCAGCAAGGTCAGGGGGTCTTCCGGTACGTCCGGAATCAGTTCGAGATTCGATGAACGGCAGAACGTGTGCCCGTCCGTGAACTGCACGCGGAGCCAGATCTCTTGTCCTCGCTGTTGCGTCCCCTTGAGAACGACACCAACTCTGGTCGGATCTTCTCGAAGCCTCACCCGGTCGCCCGCCTCAAACCCCATCGCGTCTCCTCCCCATCCGTTCCGAAGCTCTGCTCGAACCTCAGCCCAACGCCTCCAACCGGGTCACCCACCCATCGAACCGCGGGCACGCCGCGCGCAATGCGGCCAACCCTGCGCTCTCGCACGCGTACACCCCGTGCAGCGTCTTGCGATACCCCGGGACAGACGCTAGCAACCGCTTCGAGGGCGCCGTCTCGGGACCGTCGTTGACCTCCTCGGGCGCGAGGCTCCCAAGCGTCGCCCGCAGTGCATCAATGGTCGGGCGGTCGCTCGGTTCGAGAAACTCCGCGAGCTGCCGCAGGCAGGCCAACACCAGCGCCTCGAACTCGTGCCGCTGCAGATACGGGATGAAGCGGTGGTCGTCCACCGCCCTCGCCATCGCGGACTCCAACGACGCCGCGCGGCGCAGGGTGTCGCGGTCGGCGCCGTGCTCCAGCAGCCCGGGGAAATCACCAGGCAACCCGTAGAGATCAAAGAGCGTGGTGAACCGGGCCTCGGCCCGCCGTTGCGTCGCCGTGAGCCGGTGAAGGTCGGCGTGCCAGTGCTTCCAGCGTCCGCCTCCCCTGCGCTTCTGCCCGGTGACGGGATCCACGCTGGTCTTCACGATCATCGGCGTGACCGCCACCGCGAATCGCTCCAGGTGCGGACCCAGCACGCTCTTCGCGAAGGCCTCCTCGGTCTGCCCCTCCACCAGCAGATAGAGGTCGATCACGGACGCCCTCCGAGGACATTCTTGTCGTACAGTTCCGACAGTCGGTAGTCCTCCAGCCACCCCTCCAACGCCGCTGGATCGAGGCGACGCAACGAGGTCTCGCCATCGTGCTGCTCGACGACCACGACCTCCTCGGGCGCGAAGTGATCGAGCAGCGCGGGGGACTGTGTCGCGAGCATCACCTGGCAGCGGTCCGACACCGACCGGATGAGCTCGACGAGGAGGTTGATCGCCGCGGGGTGCAGCCCGAGCTCGGGCTCGTCGATGCAGAGGAAGGCCGGGAGGCTGCTCGCGGGCTGCGCCAGCGCGGTGAAGAGCGCGAGCGCGCGGAGCGTGCCGTCCGAAAGGTCCGCCACGTCAAAGCGGTAGTCACGCTGATCGGTCCACCGCAGGCGCACCGAGGAACTCTCCGGGGCCTCGGGGGTGAGGAGCTCGGGTTCGAGCGTCTTCACGTAGGGGGCGACGCGTTGCATCAGCGACTCAATACGCCGCCACGACGCGCGTGCATCGGAAGCGGCACTCGTCGCGAGGTGGTAGAGCACCGCTGCGAGGTTGCCGCCGTCGGGACGGAGGTGGGTCGTGTCGGCGACGTGCCCGTTCTGCCGCAACGCCGAGCGTTCGGACGTGTCGTGCACGTGCAGAAGCCCGATCCGCGAGACGCACTGAAATGCATCGCGCGCCGCGTCCTCGTCAGGGCGAGAACCCAGAAGCAGCAGCCGCGCCTCGGGCTCGTCCGAGGCCAGTGACGTGCTCGCAGTGCGGTCGGCATCGATTGCAACGGCGGCGACCTCTTCACGCACGTAGAGGCTGTCGGTCGCGTCGTGGCCGAGCGTCACGGTGTACGAGCCCGCTCGCCCATCGCTGACGAATCCCAGCGAGATCTTCAACGCGGGCGTGGACTTCGGACCGAAGTGCAGTACGCGAGAGGCTCCGCCCGCCTCGGCGACGTAGCGGCGAAGCGAACGCCGGACCAGCGCGTGAAGCAGGCGCAGCGCGCCCACGACGTTCGACTTCCCTGCGCCGTTCGGTCCGATGAGCACGGTCACCCGACCAGGGCAGAGCTCGACGCTGCGAAGTGAGCGAAAGCCCTCGGCCTGAATGCGTGTTAGCGCCTGCGATGGTGAAAGATTGCGCCCGTCTACGCTCATGTGTCGCTCGCCTCAGCCTCTAGATCTACATTGAGTCATGGTGCGCGGCGAGTCTCACTCACGGAGCGTCGATCAGCGTCTCAAGCTCATGCAATACCGGCCGAAGACGGTGCCCAGCGTGCTTGTACCGCTGCAAAAGGTTGACCTTCTTCGCGCCATGCAACGGGATGCAATCCGCCGTCGCCATGTCGAACACGACGGCTGGGCCCATCTCTATGCTCCAGTTGCTCAGCGGTCCGTTGTCATGGTCCTGGTGCAGCAGCCAGAAGCGAGTCTGAAAGTTCATCAGATCCACACCATCCATTGAAGCCACCGCGCGTGCTTCGGGGAGACCGGCCAACCACCCTGTAGAGCTTCCGTCCCAATAGCTCGCCGCGTTGTCGATGCCTCCAGGGCTCAAACGAAATGGAGTTGGTGCGACCATGTAACGCTCAAGGAATCGCGCGATGACCCGGGCCGTGAGGATCGGTGCGGTCGTCGGTCCATTCTCGCGATGTGCCCAACCCATGCGCGCTTCGATTTCGTCTGCGATGCGGATGCTATCTTCGCCGTCGATGATTCGTGTGTAACGTGTGGCAGGCTGTTCCGAGACGGTCGTCACACCACAGCCACCTCCGCCGATCTCGAAGTCGACGCAGCGGGCTTTCGCTGGGGAGCCGAATGGTCTGCCGATTGACAGTCGGAGGACCCCCCAGGGCGAGAGCCCGGGAAAGAACTGTGAGACACGGAGGTCGTGCTCCGCGTGATGACGCCGCATCAGCTCGCTAATGACTCGCCATGCCAGCGCGAACTTGATCGCAGGCCGAATCGATAGGATTCCTTGGCCTTTGTTCATGCGTTCAATTCCTCATCCATTCGTTCTCTCTGCACGCCGTCCATACTCCCCATCGCTCGCTCACCCCTTCTTCTTCCGCACCCGCCGCCCGCCCGCCTCGCCGCCCGCGATCCCCGCGAGCCCGAGCTGCGTCCCGCTCTCCGCCGCGTCCCCCGCGCCCGCCACAGGCACGCGCAGCTCGATCACCGGCTTCGGCAGCGTCTCCACCAGCGGCACGTCCCAATACGGATCCCAGCGCCGCACGAACGCGTCCATGCCGTCCCGCGCGAGTTCGTCGAAACGCTCCAGACACAGCGCGGGCGCCTTCGGGTAGCTCTTGTGATTGAAGCCGCCGAGCACGTGCGCGTACTGCGCGCGCGTGAGCCCGTACGCCTGCGCCACCACCGCGTCGATCGCCGCGCGCACCGCCCACCGCGCGTCGTCCCCCGACAATACGGGCCATGTCTCACGCGTTGAGGACTCGCGCCACAGATCCCCGAGCTGCTCGCGCCACAACGGGGCGTAGCCTGCGTGGTTGCACGTCAGACGGAGAGCGGCGTGCGCTAGAATGCTTCGCCGAGTGTCTTCGAAGATATTGGTCGGCATGGGGCATTCGTCTAAGATGAACTCGTTCACATTTGCGGCGCTTCTCGCGCGTAGTCCCCAATCAAAGCAATATGAGTTCATTGCAGCGCAAACGGCCAGCATCGCCCATGACGCCCGATCTTGTGGAGCCCTCTCTGTGGGGGCCCCATCGCCGAACAGGCACCCCGGCGGAAGTATGCAGCCAATTGATGTTCTCTCGTCGGTTGATCGCGCAATCTTTCGGTAGGCGCTGCGAAAATGAAGGGCGGCTCTTGACCACTGGTGTCTGTCGGTAATGCTGGAGGCGCTCACAAGATACCGAGGAGGTTCGTCCCAGTGATCGTTGTACTGGTGGAACGTCTTCCCCTCGTGGAGTAGAATTATCCCCTCGTCAATGAGTTTTGCGTGAGCAGATGGGTCCCGTGGGTCTCCCATGGTAGCCAATGACGATGCAGGCAAGAAGAGATTGGAGTTCTTCGCCATGTCGAGCTCTCTTGCATGCCAGACGTTGACCAGCTTCCGTACTTCCGAAAACGAGGTGGATCGGATGCCGAGTTCCGAGAAGACTGCAACGTCTGACGGGGTGCGAAGCTCAGGCAAGGTCAGACAAGGCCCGCCGTGACGAATGATAAAGCTGGCGCTTACTCGGATGTAGTCGCGCCCCTCCTGAAAGAGCCACTCCGGGTCATGCAGGTAGAACCCGCACTCGGTCTCCTTCGCCGCTCCTGCTCCGCGCTGTGCGACCACCAGCGCGAACTTGAAGCGCGAGTCGATCTCGAAGAGCTTCTGCCGGTTCTCGAAGGAGAAGCAGCAGCGCAGCCCGCCCTCGTCGAAGTAGAGCGTGCGAATCCCCGTGGCGCTCTGGTTCGCATGGAAGGCCGACGGCACGACCAGCCCCACCTGTCCGCCGTGGCGCAGCACGCGAAATCCACGCTCGGCGAAGGGCTGCCAGAGGTCCGTGACGGCGCCGCTCGGTGCGTTGCCCGCGGAGCGGTTGACCCGGGGGAAGCTCCGCTCGACGAGTCGCTTGGTCTGCTCGACACCATCGACGTATTGCGTGTACCTGGCCTGAACCGTCGGGTCCTTCGTGAGTCGGTCTTCAACCTCCGCACGCTCCTTGCGCGTCGGTGCATCGAGGATCCGCAGGTCGAAGGACGCGAAGAACTCCTTCGCGAGCGGCTGCAGCGCGTCCCACGGCGGATTCCCGAGCACCGCGTCGAAGCCTGCGCGCTCGCCGACGTAGCCCTTCGGCCAGAATACCTCGGGAAAGCTCAGGTCATACGACACGGCGTCCCGCCCGAGCGTGTGCATCTCGCGCAGCTTCGCGCGATCCCTCAGCAGCGCCTCCATGGCGGGCATCGGATCCTCCTCGGACTGCACCGCCAGCGCCATCAGGGCCGTGTACCCGAGGTCGTCGCTCCCCTCCTTGCCGAGCATCACCCCGCCGGACCACACCGACGCCAGCACCCGGAACGGCGCCAGCGCGGCGTCGAGGCGATCCTTCGCGGCGCGCTTGCGTTCGACCTCCGCGAGGTCCTTGCCGACACCAGCCTGGAGCGCCGACACCTCCGTCAACGCGTCGGCCATGCGCCCCGCGAGGAGCCGTTCGGTGAGCGGACCGACGAGGGCGATGTCCACGGGCACCGCGCCGCCGGGCATCGTCGCGAGCTGCGCCACGAAGGGACCGGTGAGCGAGTCGCCGCAGACCAGCCGATGGTCGAGGAAGGTCAGCGGCAGCCCTTCGGCGTAGCTCTCCAACCACAGCGCGAGGCGCGCGAGCTCGACGGCCAGGGGGTTCTTGTCGACACCGTAGAGACAGTGCACGGCCACGAGCCGACGACACATCGCCTCGGCCCGCGACTGCGAGAGCGCCGACTCCGCGCCCTCGGCCACGCGACTCGGGAGGTACGCGAGGAGCTCGTCGTTGGGGTCGGGGAGGTCCGCCACGCGTTGCAGCATCGCGTCGGCCTCGGCGAACAGCGCCGCCTTCACCACGGGGTCGGGCGTGGCGTCGGCCTTCTCGCGTAGGGCCCGGGCGAGCTCATCGCAGAGCCGACACGCCTCGTAGAGCTTGTCGCCCAGGTAGCGGCACGCGCCCACGAGGAAGTGCCCGCTCCCCATCGCGGGGTCGAGCACCTTCAGCGCGAGCAGCGCCAGGGGCTGCGGATCGCTCACGGGTGATCGCTCGGCCACCTGCGGCCCGAGGGTCTTCTCCACGAGAAAGCGCACGAATGCGTCGGGGGTGTAGTACGAGCCCGTGGCCTTTCGCCCGAGGCCCGTGCGGAGGTAGAAGCGCCCCGCGGGGATCTCCTCGATCCACTCGACGCGGGCCTTCTTTGCGCCCGCTTCGTCGTCGTCGTCCGCGTCGTCGTCGTCCGCGTCGTCCTGCGTGTCGGTCACCACCGCCGGGCGGTACCGCGCCCCCTGCGCGAGCGGCAGGACCACCTCCAGCTTCTGCCGTCGGAGCCTGCACATGGCCTCCGTCGCCAGCCCGGGTTCTTTCTCCAGCAGGGCCTCGTAGACGCGACCGAGGTCTTCAACCTCCAGCGAGCCGTAGTGCACCCGCTGCCGTTCGCGGCCGCGCTCCCCGGGGGTCCAGAGCAGCCGGTCGAGCAGCCGCGCGACGGCGTCTTCGTTCCACGCGAGCGACGCCAGCAGGGGCGTGGCGCCCGCGCCGAAGAGCATGCCTCCCAGCGGCGTGATGCGAATCTCGCTGGCGTCGAGGCCCTCTTCAAAGAGCCTGAAGAGCGTGCGAAGCCCCTGGGAGAGAAGGGATCCGGTCTCGACCCCCTTGTCGAGGCGCATGCGCACGAAGGGCGCGAGGGCGGTGTTCGGCGAGTACGAGTTGCGCCAGAGCGAGGTCGACGCGAAGGAGAAGGCCCGCGCGGGGTCGGCGGTGCTCTCCAGCCGCAGGATGAACAGTAGGCGGTAGACCACGATGAGGGCCTCGCGCCAGAAGTCCCGCGCGAGCCCGCCGTGATCGCCTGTGCGTCGCGCGCGCAGGGTCTCTGCGTTGCGCGGATCGTCGAGCACGCCCTGCACGAAGCCCAGCACCGCGTCCTGCGCCTGCGCGCGGAGGGTCCTGGTGACGCGCGTCTGCGAGAGCCGCGCGAGCTCGATGAGCTCCGGCAGCCGCGCCACGCCCGTCGGCGCGCACAGCGCCCGCACGAGACGGTACGAGTCCGGGAGCTTCGTCGCCCCGCGCCACCCCCCCACCTTGTCGAGGCGCACCGAGACGTGGGACCCCGCGCGCGCCGGGTCACACAGCACCAGGCGGAGCTCGTAGCCGTCGGTGAGTATGCCCACGCGCTCGTTCTTCGCGAGCAGCACCCGCTCGGCGATGCGGGCGTGGCTGAAGCGATAGGCCCGGCCGCGCTTCGAGGGGGCGTCGAGGTCCGCGCCGAGGTCCACCGCCCAGGCTCGCAGCGCGTGGGCGCCGTCGGCGGTGACCAAGCGCCACCCCGCGCTCTCCTGGCCCTCGCGGGTGACCACGGGCTCGTCTTCTTGCGCGAAGCGGGTGTACCCGAGCTGCTCCGCGAGGGGGGCGAGCACGTGGTCCGCGACGCGGTGCGGCCCGGCCTCCTGACCGAGTCGCCGGAGCTTGCGGCGCAGGTGGTCGAAGGCATCGTCCTGCGCGGCCGACTCTTCGCGCGACAACCGCGGGAGCAGCTTGAACTTCTGGAGCTGCGCCTCGAGCTCGAACTTCACGAAGGGCTCGGGCAGGGCCGCGCCGGCGAAGGTGAGGTCGCGGAGGTCAAGCGCCACGGCGGGCCTCCGCGGGCACGAGCAGGAGCATCCCGAGGAGGCTCACGGTGGGCGCCTCCAGCGCGCCGAGGCGATCGAGCACCTCGCGCCGCTTGCGGTGGATCTCCAGCAGCGACCGCGCCTCGGCCTTCGCGCCGGGAGGCTGCCGCGCGTCGTTGGCGTAGTGCGCGAGGCGCTCCGCGGGCGCGAGGTCGAGCTGCCAGCGGGGGACCGTGTCGTCTCGAAAGAGCCCCATCGAGCGCGGCTCGCCGCATCGCTCCGTGGACCGCTGCGCCAGCCAGGACTCCAGCGCGCGCCGCTCCTCGTCGAGGGAGCCTTCGAGGGAGGGGCGCCACGCCGCCACGAGCGCATCGAAGCGCGCGCGCACCTGCGCGCGCAAGGGCAGGGGGGAGGTGTCGGCCCACGTCGCGAAGTGGGTCTTCCACACGTCCTTCGGCGGGAGCGCGCGGGATGGGTCCGTGAGGTGCGCCCAGTCGGACACGTCGTCGAGCACCTCCAGCGCGCCGCGCTTCGTGAGGCGCACGGCGAGGACCCGCTCGAACGCGGTCCCCGCGCGGCTCTGCACGCGCCCGAGGGCGGTGTAGATCACCGCGGGCTCGGCGTCGTCACCCCGCGCCACGGCCACCCGTCGATCGAGCCACGCCCCCGCCGCGCCGTGCTGGATGTGCCGCACGCGATCCAGCGCGCGCCGCACGATGGGATGCGCGCGCCCGAGGTATCCCAACGGCCGCCGCTCCGCGTCGTGCGTCGCGAGCACGTCGGTGGTGAGGCGCAACGTACCGCTCACCGGATCCCACCCGGGGACCTCTTCCATCCCCCCATGCCACGCGACCGGGAGCAACAGTTCCCATTGCCCCGGCGCGACCTCCCGCGCGGGGTTGGCGTCGGACGAATCCGCGCGCACGGCGCTGACCACGAAGTGCAGCAGGTCCACCACCCCGAGTCGCTGCCCCTCTGCGCGTGCGCGGTGGGCGGCCTCGATGTTCGCGCGGGCGGCCTGCATCCCGGTGTCTCCGAGCCAGGTGTGGGTGCGCGCGACCTTCTCGGACCCAGCGAGCACCCGGTCGATCTCGTCGAGCATGTCGCGGTACACCGGCCGCGCTGCGTCTCCCTGCAGCAGCTCGTCTTCGCCCACGAGGGTGAGGGTCTTCGCCGCGCGCGCGCCCGCGTCGTCGGCGATGCCCGCCAACAGCCCTCCGTCTTCGCCGCCCGTGAAGCTCGCGCCGAGGGTGTTGGGCACGAAGCCCAGGCGGGACTTCTGCTTCTCGTAGCGCTCGGCCAGACGCCAGAGCAGCCGCTCTTCGAAGGTGCCTTCGAGAAAGAGGTACCGCACGGTGGGGTCCAGGGTCTGCCCGAAGCGGTCGATGCGCCCGTTGCGCTGTTCGAGCCGGTTGGGGTTGTAGGGCAGCTCCAGGTGGATCAGGTGGTGGCACCGCGCATGGAGGTTGAGACCCTCGGCGCTGGCGTCGGTGGAGACCAGCACCAGCCCGTCTTCGCGGGTGAAGCGCGCGGTGATGAGGGCGCGATCCCCCTCGGCGTCGTCGCCCGAGAGCATGAGCACCTGACCGACGAGCCCACCCCGGGATCGCTCCGCGACGAGCGCGTCATGGGCGGCCACCATGCTGTCGGCGTACTCGGTGTAGACGAGCACGTTGGCCTCGGGCTCCGTCGCGCGAATCTCCCGCACCGCCGACACCAGTGCATGGAGCTTGGGGTCTTCGGACCGGGCCTCGCGGGCGAGGGCGGCCACGGCCTGCAGCGCATCGCGGGTGCGTTCGGCGCGCTTCTCGGTCTTGCGTGACTTCGCGATGGCGCCGAAGAGCGAGCCGAGGTTGCCTTCGAGCTCCTCGGGGTCGAGGTCGGCGAGGGAGACCGCGAGCTCCTCGGACTCGAACTGCACGAGGTCCTGCTGCTCCTGCGCGGAGAGGTCGTCGTAGCGCGAGGCGCGGCGCGAGAGGTCGCGCAGGGACTTGATGCGTTGCCGTCGCGCCTCGGCATGGTCGTCGCGCCCGTTGGCGAGGTCATCGAGGCGCATCGCGACGGCCTGGAGGGTGAACGCGCAGGCCGCAGCGGTCGACACCGACCGCTTGAGCAGCGACACCATCGCGAGGACCTCGGCGAAGTCCTTCTTTCGCCGCGCGCGCTTGAGCAGGGGCGCCACGAGCGCGAGCAGCGCCGCCTGAAAGCGCGCGAAGCCCTGCCCCTTCGCGGCGTCGAGGGCGACCCCCACGGGGATCACCTTGCGCTCGCGAAACATCGCCTCGCCGCGCTCATCCCGGATGTGGCGCTTGAGCCGCCGCACGACGTGACGCTCCCAGGTGCGCTCGCGGGGAATGCCCTTGCCGTCGACGAGGCTCGGGTCGAGCAGGCTGAGCAGCGAGGCGAAGTGGGTGTCGTGACCGTCGTGGGGCGTGGCCGTGAGGAGCAGCAGGCCGTCGGTGCGGCGCGCGAGGACCTCCGCGAGACGTCGCCGCTGCGAGTCTTCGCGATCCCCGACCTCGCCGAGGCTCACGCAGTGGTGCGCCTCGTCGAGGATGACCAGGTCGTAGTGGGTGCGCTCGAGGTCCTGCAGCACCCGCTCCTGCTTCGCGAAGTCGATGGAGATGAGCGACAGGGCCTCGTGGTCGAAGGGGTTGGCGCCGAGCTCCTGCGCGTAGCGAATCTCCTTCAGCGCGTCGGCATCGAGCACGCGAAAGCGCAGACCGAAGCGCTCCCGCATCTCCTCGCGCCACTGGCGCATGAGCGGCCCCGCGGGCGACACCACCAGCACGCGGTGCGCGAGCCGCCGCGCGATGAGCTCGGCGAGGATCATCCCGGCCTCGACGGTCTTTCCGAGGCCTACGTCGTCGGCGAGCAGGAGCCGTGGGCGCGGGAGGGCGAGCGCACGGAGCACCGGCACGAGCTGATACGCCGCGGGGCGGAGCCGCCCGGGCTGCGCGGCGAGGAGCGCGTCGGGACCGAGTCGTTGCTCCAGCAGAAAGGCGTCGTGGTAGACGCGCCAGTCCTGCAGGCGCCCGGCGTGTGCGGGGTCGAGCGGCGTCGACGCGGGGGTGACGGTCTCCAGCGGGCTCAACAGGTCGATCTCGCGCCCCTGGAGCGACGGACCTCCCTCCCGGCACCGCAGTCGAAGAATCGACTGCGCCCCCGCCGGCTGCACGAACACCACCTCCCAGCGCAGGCCGCGCGCGATGACCTCCGTCCCCGGCAGGAGCGACTCCATGCGGCCGACACGGGTAGCACGCGGATGGGCAGCGCGAAAAGCGAGATTCGCACCGCGGAGGCGGCGCCTCGGGAGGGGCCGTGACCCCGGTCATCACCCGAGAGATTCCCTGTCAGATTTCCCGAGGGCCGTATGCGGGTCAGGCCCCATCCCAGCGCGCACGAACCCGGGCGTAGCTGAGGATCTCCTCGGGCAGCCCCTCATCCTGCGCGTCGAGCACGAGGCAGCTCGAGGTGCCGCCGTTCTTGGGGCCGCGCAGCCCGCGCCCCACCATCTGCTCGTAGAGCACCGCGCTCGTGGTGGGGCGGGTGAGGCAGACGACGTTTGCCTGCGGCGCGTCGAAGCCCGTGGTGAGCACGCTGACGTTGCAGAGAAAGCGGATCCCCTGCTTCTCGCGAAACCGCGCGATCACCGCGGCGCGCTGGGCACGTGGGGTCTTGCCGGTGACCACCGCGGCGACCTCTTCGCCCGAGGCGCGGTTGAGCAGCAGCGTGAGAAGCTCCGCGTGCTCGACGGAGCACGCGAACACCAGCGCCCGGCTGTCATCGTCGAGGCGCAGCAGTTGCTCGACGATGCGTGCGTTGCGCGCGGGTTCGCGCCCCAGGCGCTGGAGGTAGTTGGGCGGGAGGTCATTGAACTCCTTGAAGAGCGCATGCTCCTTCGCGGTCAATTCCGGCGCCCGTCCCAGCGCGAGGGACTCGGCCTTGACCCGCGAGAGGATCTTTCGCTCCTGCAGCGCCGCGATGGGATGGGCCCCGAGGTTCTTCGGGGTCACGAGCTGGTGCTGAAAGTACCGTTGGAGTCGCTCATCCTCGGCCTCGTGGCTGCGCCACGGGGTGGCCGAGAGACCGACCACCGGGGGCGCGTGGGAGAGCGTCTGCCATTGATGCTTCGCGCGTTGCCGGAGCGCGAGGAGCACGTCTCCGACCGAGGGCGCCACGGCGCCGTGCGCCTCGTCGACGACGGTCATCGCGTGCCGAGACAGCGGGAGGACCTCGTCGAGTGCGACACCCGCCTTCAACCACTCGCAGACCTGGCGAACGCCTGCCAGGACCACCGTCGGTCCTTCATCCACCTCGATGGAATCGACGCTGCGCCCGCCCCACGCCCGAACGAGGGAGAGGGGCGAGGTTCGCGGGACGACGCTCCGGCCCTGCCACACCTGTCGAAAGCAGGTCCACGCCTGCTCCAGCAGCTCCTCCGACTGCGCGACCCAGATGGCGAGGTCTCGTGGTCGACGCTCCCCGGACTGTGCTGCGAGGTGGTCACACACCGCCTCCACCGCGACGCGGGTCTTTCCCGCCCCCGTGGGCAACGAGAGCATCGCGGACTCGCCCGCCCCGTTCGCGAAGAGCTTGTGGAGGCGCTTGTACACGTCGTGCTGAAAGTCGTGGAGCTCGTTGAGCACCACCGCGGGCTCCACGGACTCATCCTGAAGGCGCCCGTGGTCGCGGTGCGACGCGAGGGACTCCGGGAGCTCGAGCGCCTGGCAGAACGCGTGGGCCCAGTGGCTCCCGCGGTGCCAGTACGCCGCCATGGTCGCGGCGCCCTTGCCGTGCTGGGTCGCGTTCCGGTGCAGTTCGTCCGCGTGAACGCCCGCGAGCGCGCGATAGCGCTCCGCGAGTTTCTCCCACTTCGTCTCCGCGAGATGCAGGAGGAGTTGCTCGCGTACCCACGGGCCGAATTCTCGGTGGCTGAGGAGCTGGTGGCCGAGCACGTCGACCACGTCCTCCGCGAGGTCCCGGGCGGACTCACGGCCTCGGATCCCCATCTCCGCGAGCGCGGCGTGCATCGACTCGCGGTGCTGCCGCAGCCAGGGGGCGGCGTCGGCGTCGAGCAGGTCCGACCATGCCGTCGCAGGGATGCGGCCGAGGGCGCGGAGGATGTCATCGCGTTCGTCAGCGTTCATCGCGGGGGTCTCCTGCGCCATGTTCGGGCGAACGGGTCCGGTGTCAGATCCGAGCGCCCTGGCGCGTCTTGTTGACCGCGAGGGAGTATCACGGACATGGGAACCCGAACGAAGCCGGTGCCCTGGCACGACGTGCCGATGGTGGTCGAGACGAACGCACCGGACACCCACGCGCGCGAGTCGCTCAAGCACCCGGTGGGGCATCGCACGTCGCGCGCGATCGAACGCGACCACACGTGGATCTTCACCGATGGCAGCGGCTCGGGCTGGCACGCCGCGGTGGTCCTGCGCCCAGACCGACCGGTGCGCCTCATCGCGCGCTCACTGCCGCGCGAGATGTCGAACGTCGGGGCGGAGATGAACGGTTTGTTGCTCGGGCTCTCGGCGCTCGACCCCGGGGAGCGCGTGACGGTCGTCTCGGACTACCTCTGGGACGCCTACTACATCCTGGGCTGGTGGAACGCATCGAAGCCTGCGCTGATCCGGCTGGTCGATCAGGCACGCGCGCTGCTCACCTCGCGTCGGCCCGGATTCATCCGCTACATCCACACCCGCGGTCATCGACTCGACGGCACCGACTTTGGCGTCTGGAACGATGTGGCCGACAAGCTCTGCGGCGCGCGGGTCGCGTACGATGGAGAGCTGTCCGAGGCGCAGGTGCGGGCACACCTCAAGGCGCAGCGACCGATCTCGCAACTCCTGATCTCACCGTCAGAGTCGCTCCCACAGCCAGACGAAATCCAGGAGATGGGGGGGCGCTGACGCCCATCTTGCGTCGTGGACCTCACAATGACCCGCCATCCACACGGACGTGCATCCACCCGGAAGAGTCTGGAAGTGTCCGCTGCGTTGGAGCGCTTTCGACGATCGAAGTGACTGGCGAACGAGTCGGATCGCCATGTAGGTTCGACGCGCAACGGGGCGAAGCTGTGCTCCGCGGACACCAAATCGGGCGATGGATCTGGAGAAGCCGTGAAGAAGACCCTCCCAACACCCGACGACGCGCTCCCCGCCAACCTTCTTCGAACCATCTTGCTGGTGGCCGCGCAAGGTGTCGTGGGGCGAAGCACGATCATGAACTTTCAGCGTGACCTCCCGGACGACGATTGGGGAGGCGTGACGCCGGGGGCGCTCGAACCGCTCTTGGACATCCTCAAGTGGGCCTCTGCCCCGACGGGAGATCGGCGGATGGTCAAGCTTCGCGACGTGATCGCCGAGTTGCCGTTGAAGAGTCCGCTCTCTCGAGATCTCAATTGGATGGTCGAGAACGATCCCGACGCGTTCCTGTTCGACATGGAGATTCGTGTGCCGGTCACTGAGGTGGCGCTCACGCTCGGGCAACGCCGAACCCGACAGACGCAATCCGCCTACTCCATGGCCATCGCACTCGCCAATGACCCTCGCGATGAATGGAACCGCTCGTGCGGCATTGACCTTCGCGCAGCGACCGCAGCCCTGATCGAGAAGTTGGCCAGGTCGCACCCGGCCCGGATCTACGAGGCGGCCGACATCGCGGCAGTCGCGCGGGCGGTCCTCGCCCTCGATGACACCTCGCGTCAGCAGATCGCACGCTACGCACTGATCACTGCCTCGGACAACAGCCCGCACCGGCTCTTTCTCCGTGCTCCCCTGACCAAAACCGACCTGGTCAGCCTCCTGAGGATCAACCCGAAGCAGATCCGAGCCTCCGAGTACAGCGAGCAAAACTTTGTTCGGGGCTCGATCGTACCGAACTACATCGGCGCCGAACTTCACGACTTCGAGGCCGCCCGAGCGGATCTGCATAGGGCCTCACTTTCTCTGAACAAGCGCTAAGTGGAAGCGCCGCCGTGATCTGTTGCGTGTGGAATCGTCTTCCGCTCAGCCGCTCAAAACTCCTCACACCGAACAATCCTCCATGACCAACACCCGCTTCTCCTGGAATGCCTTCGATGACGGCGCGGTCGTCGCGCTGAGCCGCAGCAGCCATGGCCCCGTCAACCCTGCGGACGCCCGCGCGTGGCTGACAAAGGTTCATCCCCGCCCCACAGAGGCGTTCATCGACGACCACCGCGAGGCCGTCGAGCGGGGGTGGCTCGCGAACTACACAGGGCTGGGCACATTTGTCGATCGTCTTGTGGCGTGCGGGCTCGGCGGCGGGCGCAAGCCCTCGTCGCCGGGCCGCTATCTCGACTACGTGCAGCGGTGTCGCAACTCGAAGAACTTCCGTCGGCTGCTCCTCGAAGCGATCCTGCGCTACGGCGACCAGGACCGGCCTTCGTCGCCCGACGAGGAATCTCCGACGGACCTCGGGATCCCGCGCTTCGCGCGCGTCGACCCCGCGGCGCAGACAGACCCCGATCGGCGCAAGCCGCACCCCTACCAGGAGGAGGCCTGGCAGCGCCTCGACGCCTCGGTCAACGCCGTTCCGGCGGACAAGCTCTGGCGGGGGCTCCTCGTGATGCCCACCGGCGCGGGCAAGACCTTCACGAGCGTTCGCTGGGCGGTCGATCGGGTGCTCTCCCGCGGGCAGCGGGTGCTCTGGATCGCGCACCGACACGAGCTGCTCGAGCAGGCCGCGCGGGAGTTCCACACCTCGCTCGCCTTCGCTCGCCGCACGGGATCACCCTACCGCGTGCGCATCGTCTCGGGCATTCACTGCGCCGCGACGATGGTCGACCCCGCGGATCACGTCGTCGTGGCCTCCATCGCGAGCCTCGCGCGCAACCCCGAGGTCGTCGACCTGCTCGTGAAGGACCCCGACCGCTTCGTCGTGATCGACGAAGCCCACCACGCGCCGGCGAAGTCGTACCGCGACCTGATCCGCAAGCTGGAGACGCGCCGCCGCGGGCGGATCCTCGGGATCACCGCGACCCCGACGCGCACGGTCGACGCCGAGCGCGGGGTGCTCGCGTCGCTCTTCGGTCGCACCATCGTCCACGAGGTGCTGCTGCGGGACCTCGTCGAGCGACGTTTCCTCGCGCGGCCCAAGCCCGTCCGCGTCGAGACCGGCGCCGAGGTCGAGCGCGACGTGACCTCTGACGACGAGGAGCACCTCGCCCGCTACAACGAGCTCAGCGAGGCGTGGCAGGACCGCATCGCGAAGCTCAACGCGCGCAACCACCTCATCGTCGAGCATTGGTTCGCGAACCGCGCGAAGTACGGCAAGACCCTGGTCTACGCCATCAACGTCGCCCACGCGGACCTGCTCACGCAGCACTTCGCAGAGCGCCTCAAGGGGACCGGCGTCGAGGTCGACTACGTCGCCAGCTACCGCCCCGACGGGAGCGAGATCGACAACCGCGCGGTGCTTGCGCGTTTCCGCGAGCGGAACAGCGCGCTGAAGGTCCTGGTCAACGTGCAGATCCTCACCGAGGGGGTCGACCTGCCCGACGTGCAGACGGTGCTCCTGGCTCGGCCGACGAACAGCGAGATCCTGATGCGGCAGATGGTGGGTCGCGCGCTGCGTGGCCCGCTCGCGGGGGGGACCGCCGAGGCCTTCATCGTGTCCTTCGAGGACCACTGGCATCGCTTTCGCGATTGGGAGTCTCCCTTCTCGCTCGTCCCCGACCTTATGGAGCTCGCGGAGCCCGCACCCGTCGACGAGCCGGCGGTGGTCGTGGTTCCGAAGACCGTCGTCGACGAGCTCCCCTGGGACCTCATCCGCGAGGTCGCCGCCGCGATCCGTGCGAAGGGCATCACCCACCTCGCCGATGCCTTCGACGCCGTGCCGGACGGCTGGTACGTGCTGGAGCGCGAGGTCGAAGACGACGCGGTCCGCCAGGTGATCGCGGTCTACGCGCACCAGCGCCCCTGCTGGGAGGCCTTTCTCACCGCGCTCTGGACCCGTTCCCCCGACCAGCTCGACGACGCGAGGGTCGCCTCGTTGGAGCGGAAGTACTTCGGGGACTGCGACATCCCCCTGCCAGCGCGGCACGACCTGCTCCGGGCGGTGACGCACCGATGGGAGGGCGGCGACCGCCCGACCTTCGCCCCCTTCGAGGCCCGCGAAGCGTGCGACCCCGAGCGGGTCGCGCAGACGATCTTCACGCAGGACCTCTCCCGCTCGGCGCAGCGGCGCCTTGTCGAGGAGCGCTACGTCGAGGCCCTCGCGAAGGCGATCTACCCGACCCTCCGCGAGTACGAGGGCGCGGTCTCGGACGCGCTCCACGAACTCGAGCGCCCCGAGGAGAGCACGAAGTCGCACCGCGCGGTCCCGGTCTTCGAGCCCGGGCCGACGGAGATGCTCCGGCCGGGGCCGCACCACGACCTCGCGCGGGAGCTCGCCGCGATGCTCGAGGTCGGCGCGCGCATTCTGGGCATTCCGTCGCTCCCGAGCGAGGGGATCGAGCTCCAGTGGACCACGCACATCGTCAAGGGGTGGTACGCGATGGCGCACTACGCGAACGACACGCCGCCCGCGACGGGGCTGATCCGCGTGAACCTCCTCCTCGACAGCCCGGACATTGGCGCCGAGACGATGCGCTTCCTGCTCTGGCACGAGTACCTGCACCTGTACCTGAAGCAGGCGCACACGAAGACCTTCCGCGATCTGGAGAAGAAGTATCCCAGTCGCCTCGACGGTGACCGCGAGCTGTTCACGCTCAACGAGCGCTTTGGGGTTCAGTACTGGTGATCGGGACGAAGACGTGACTCCCAAGCGATCTGGCAAGCGTCTGGCGTTTCGCAAGTCAGGAACATTCCTGTCGTTCTGCGCTGTGCTGGTGATTCGGCTCCTGCCGCCATCGGACTCCGAAGTGCTTCCGGCGCTCTTGACGTGGCGTGGCCTTCAGGCCTGGCTCGCGGAGAAGGACGCCGAAAGCGAGGCGCTCGCCACTGCGGACGTACTCCGAAGCCTGCCGAACGTTGGTATCGCCGGTCTACTGCGTCGCATGGCCTCGGCCTTGAACGAACTGCTTCTGTTGGATCGTGAAGCGATCCGTTCGGTGGTCCACGAGGTCAGTCATCACGACCTTGAGAACTCAACCGACCGCGTCGAGCTCGCTGAAACGATCCGCACGATGGCTGAGACCTGGTCGCAAAGCCAACCCTTCGGGGAGCACCTGGAGCCCTGGTTCGTATCATTGATCGCGAGATTCGCGCCTCCCGAGCCATCGATTACGGTATTCGACTCGTGGTCACGGCGTGGCGACGTTCTCGCCGAGATCGCCGACCTCAGGTGTCGCCGCAAGCTTCCTCCGCCACGCTTCGTAGTTCGCACATCCGACCCGGACTCCTTCTGCGTGGCGCTCGCACAGTGGCTTCTTCTCGATGTGCGAGAGATTGCTGCACGGCCGGCGGTGCCGCTCGAGCGCATGCTCGCGGAGCCATCCAACGACCTCGCGAACTTCATCGTCGCCATCCCACCCTTCGGAGGGCGCCTTCCGAAGGAGGTTTCGCTGCCCGTGCCGACGCGCGCGATCGAGCTCGCGCTTCTTCAAGACGCCCTCCGTCGGCTCGCGCCGGGCGGCACAGCGATTGTGGTCGTTCCGGGAGCACTGATCCAGCGTGCGTCCGAGTGGCCTCAGGTCCTCGACGCGATCACCCGGGTGGCCGCACTCGAGCAGGTACTCGCCTTACCGCGCGCACCCATCGTGGGCGCCGACGCCGCGCAGTTCGACGTGCTCGTGCTGCGGGGAACGTCAAGCGCCAAGGACACGCAGACGGTCCGTCTTGCCGACCTCACCATCCAACCCGTCCGCGAGCTCGCCAACCGCGTCACACACGTGGAACACAGCGTCCGCATCGCAGAGACGATCGCGCTCGGTGGATGGTCTCTAACAATTGCCGAGCTGAAGCAGGATCCTCTTGCCACGCATCCAGACCTCCGCGCGCGTACCGCGCAGCACGAACTCGACGAGGCTGTGCAGTGTTTCAAAGCGGCTCCGTGGAACATCGAAATAAGGTCGCTCGGACAGATGGCATCGATCACCGAGCCCTCGGTCGAAGCGGCCCGCGAGGAACGCTCTCCGACAAGCGTCTCGCTGTGGGTCGAAGGCGGGACGTTTCATGCGTCAGTCAACGATGGCTCCGCCGAGGCACCTCGTTCGGCGCACGTCTGGAACTTGACCCCACGCGAAGTCAACTTCGAGGGGATGCCGATTGGCAACAATTTCTTTGAGGTATTCTCGACAACACGTCTGAAGGTGTCGGCAGCCTTCCTCGCTCGTTGGCTTGGCGAGCCGGAGGTGCGGGAGTTTCTGATCGCATCTTTGCTTCCACGATCGCCAGACAGTTTGATGGCGCGGCTCTTGACTCTCCCTGTGCCAGTGCCTTCGACTCATCTCCAGAGCGAAGCGGTTCATCGCGGAGGTTCGCTCCTTGGGTGGGTCCGCACGCTGCGTCGCGACGCCGACCGTGACCCCATCACCGACTGGCTTATTGATGGGCGGACCTGGCAGGAACTTCTACGCTTGCGCAAGGCGCTATCGCGGGAGGTCCCCGGCAGCGTGCTGGCCCTTGCCGACACCTGGGATCGCGCGCTCGATGAGCTGCGTGTGCTCGGTGAAGGCGATCTCGCCGCCGAGGACACGGTCTGGTGGCACTTTCTTGAGGGTGTCGGCGCTACGCTGCGCGCGCTCCTCGAGGTGCCAGACGGCACCGCGCGCACGCTGATCACAGTCGGTGTCGCACGCAGCTTCGAGAACGCCGCCGCGTTTCCTGCCAACAGCCATCCCAGTGATTGGTCCGTTCGCAGGAAGCTAGAAGAGGAGCTGAAGCTCTTCGCGAACTGCATGGGGCTACTCGAACCTCCGCTGGATGATATCGAGATCACCGTCGTCGCGACCGAGGCGCCCACTCCACTCCTCGCGCGCGTTACCCTGCGCAATGACGGGCCTGCTGGGGTATACGCAAACCGAATCGAAGTCGACCACGGCGCTTCGTGGTCGATCGAGCCTATCGCTGCATTCGTCTGGTGGGGTGTTCGTGAGGAGGTCGGTATCTCGATACCGTACACGATCGACGCATGCACTCGAACGCTTCGATGGACGGGGTTCAGTCTTCGCAATGAGCCCCTAGTCCGAGAGATCGAGGTGCAGATTCCGGTGCCGAGTGATGCCCAACCGATCGACCTCGGTGAGAATCCATACATCGTAGGAACGCCCGTCGAGGACGCCTCGATGTTCTTCGGACGAGAGGCACTACTGCACGAGATCGACGGCATTCTCAATGCGGGTCGCACACGTGTCATCGTGCTGGAGGGGCGGCGACGCTCGGGCAAGACCTCCATTCAGTTTCAGATTCGCGCCCGATCGCCTGCAGGACGCGTCGTTGTACGCAGTGACCTGCAGCGCATCCAGACCAGCGTGGGAGGTCACTGGGACTCGACGGATCTATGGCGGCTCCTCGCGCAGGATGTCCTGCTTGCCTGTCATCGAGCCGGCGTTTCGGCCGAATGCCTGCCGACGGTACCGCATGGAAAGCGTATTGAGTACCTGCTTCGGACACACGTCGAAGGGTTGATCCCTCGGGAGCGGCCCTTTGGCGCCTTCGGCGATCTCGCTGCCACGGTGCTCGCGGCGCTCGCGCCGAGGCGTCTCGTGCTTATCGTCGACGAGGTCGACAAGTTGATTGAAGCCATCGACCATGGCCTTGTCGAGCCCGCCACGCTCGAGCAACTCCGCGCGTTGGTGCAAGGCGAGGCGGGGCTATCGCTCATCGTGTCGGGAACCGGCGGGGTAACCCACGCCCGGCGCGACCGAAGTTCACCGCTCTTCGGGATGGGACGGGTCGTACACGTCGGGAACCTCGACGAGAGCGCAGCGCAAGCGCTTGTGACGGAGCCGGTCACCGGCCGTCTCTCGTGGGAGCCAGACGCGGTGGAGTGGGCGGTCGACGTTACGGCCGCCGAGCCCTTCGTCCTCCAGACCTTGTGCAGCGAGGTCTTCGCGAGCGCCGTCGAGCGCCGCACCGACGTGGTTGATCGCTCGATGGTCGAGCATGTCGCGCGCGCCGCCGCGCGCGACAACGAGCACCTCCGGGCATTCTGGACCGACGTTGCGAACCCGCATCATCGCCTCGTGCTGTGTGCGTGCGCGGTCGCATCACTATCGTCGGGTTACCGGGCGGCAGACCTCGGAACGATCGAGGCACGGCTCGCCGAACGCGGCGTACCCTCCGTCGAGCGTTTCGTCGCGCCGGCGCTGGAGGCGCTACAGGCTGAGGAACTCGTTGAACTGACGCTCGCGGAAGGCCTCCAGCGCTACCGTCTTCGGCCCCCCCTGTTCGCACATTGGATCACGCAGAACCACGGGCTCGACGCGCTCGCGCGAGGGCTCTCCTCCAGCCACGGTGAAGCGCCATGAACTACTATGATGTGACGGGAGCGGACGACGCGCTGACGCTCGGACGCGAGTACGAGGTCTCGGCGATCCTTCAGCGGCTCCGCAAGAAGACGCCCGAGAACGTGTCCGTCCTTGGCCCACGCTTTGTCGGGAAGTCGGCGGTGCTGCGGGCCGTCTGTGCGCATATCTCGGAGGATCCGGCGTGGATCGCCTCCGTGCGAATCGATCTGCGGCATAACACCCCTGCCAGTGACGAACTCTTCCGCCTGCGTATCGCGAACTCCGTCGCGCACGCGCTTCGCGCCAAGGGCCAAGCCGACCTCGTCGACGAGCCCGTTCGCTTCGCATTCCTCGATCCGCTGGCAGACCTTCTCGAAGACGCAGACCAACGGATCCTCATCATCCTCGATGGAATGGACTCCGTCCTCGGGAAGCCGGGCTTGACGCGTGAGCTCTGGGACAATCTCCTTGCGCTGGCCCGGCGGAAGGCGATTCGATTCGTGACCGGAAGTCGCGCACGCCTGCGCGACCTCTGCGCATCCGAGGCCTCGGCGACCTCAGACTTTTGGAACGTCTTCCACCCGAATCCCCACTTCCTCGGGGCGTTTCGTGAAGACGCGTGGCCCCGTCTGCTTTCCCCGTTGAGCGGCGCTCGACCGTTAGTTCCGGAGGTCGTCACAGCGATCCGCGCGCAGACCGGAGGCATTCCGTATCTCACCGTCGCGCTCCTCCATCAACTCGCAGAGCGCGACTGCGCCACGAAGGAGGTTGACGTGGAGATGGCAGCCGATGCCGTGCTCGAATCGGACGTGCCAGGAGCGCTGTGGAATGACTGCGACGAAGAACTCCGCGGCCACTTCGCCCGCGTCGCGGCAGAGCCGCAAACGGCTACGTCCCTTCCGGCGGACGTCCTCCGTGACCTCACACAGCGGGGGCTCGTTCATGGTACGCGGTGCAGGATGCCCATGGCTGATGCCGTCGCAGCGCGTTGACACGCTCG
>OFDC01000327.1_pt1 | contig 39911 bp, 32 predicted proteins | sample 1520941 | NCBI WGS metagenome assembly OFDC01 (sample SAMEA94258168, study PRJEB24077) | hot springs metagenome | biome: Aquatic biome; feature: Water | place: India | collected 2012-12-06 | depth 5 m | reverse complement strand
TGCTGTTAAAGTTACACTTTCACCAACACAAACTCCATCTTTTGTTGCTGTGATTATTGGTGCTGTGCCAGCTCCGCCTACAGTAATGGTAAGTGGTGTTGATGCATTACTTGAACATTCGCCTACCTTACAAACTGCTGAGTATGTTCCAGTAATTGTAGGTGTGATATTAATGCTTGAACCAGTTAAGCCATTCGACCAAATAACTGTTCCAGTGCATCCATTTGCTGTCAGTTTAACTGATTGACCTGTACAAACTGAATTATTATCGGCTGTAATAGTTGGAGGTGTTGTTGGTGTTCCTACTGTTACAGTAATTACATTCGATTTACTACTAACACAAGTTGATTTAGTACAAGTTGCCGTGTAAGATGTTGTTGAAGTTGGCGAAACTGTGATTGATGGTGTAGTTACACCAGTTGACCACAAGATTCTGCCTGTACAGTTATTGGCTGTGAGTATTACGCTTCCACCATTACAGATTACATTCGTTGTAGAATTTGAAGTAAGCAAAGGAGGAGCAATCACGTTTATGACCACTTGTACTGGGTTTGATTTCGGACTAATACAGTTGTCAGTGATTTTACACTGAGCTGTATAGGTGGTAGTTGCTGTTGGTGTTACAATTATCGTGTTGCCAGTTTGTCCATCTGACCAAACAACAGTACCATTACATCCGATTGCTTCGATAGAAACACTTTCTCCAAGACAGATGTAAGGATTCGCACAAGCAATGAGTGGAGTCGTTGGGTTACAAACGGGTTGTTTAATTGTGATGTCGGCATCGTCATCATCATTTTCGTTTTTATTAACACCGTTGTTAGGCGTCGAATTAGGGTCTTTTTGGTCAGATTTCGTGACCTCAGCCCAGTTTTTGATTGTACCGGTTGTAGCGGTTACTTTCGCAACGATTTGGAATGTAGCGATTTGGCCAACATTGATTTGGTTGAATTTCGCCACTACTGTATTACCAGTTGTATTGATTACATCTCCACCTGTTGCACTGATGATTTGTAAACCAGCAGGTACAACATCTGTTACTTCTACATTTGTTGCATTTGAAGTTCCGTTATTTTTAACTTCTACGAAATATGTAATTTGGTCACCAGTTGCAGGAGTAGTATTGCTGACTACTTTATTCAAACTTAAATCAGCTAATAACTCTACTACTTTAGGTGTAATTGTTACTTTATCGTCATCGTCTTCTTTGGTAGTTTTACCATTATTAGGCGTTGAGTCTATATCTTTTTCTGTTACTTTAGTTATCTGAGCAAAGTTTGTCATTGCTGCTGAACCCGTTACTTTAGCAATATAAGTTAAAGTGATGGTCTGATTTACTGCAACGTTTGAAATAGTTGAAGTCAATACTCCGCTATTATTTGTAAAGAATGTACTTGATACAAATTGTAAACCAGCAGGTAATTCGTCAGTTACTTCAACGGCTGTTGCTGCGTCTGGTCCAGCGTTAATTACTTTTACGGTGAAGGTAATGTTATCACCAACATTTGGTGTTGCATTATCTGTTGTTTTTGTCAAGCTTAAATCAATAGATTTGTCACAGTTTTTCAACGTAACTTTCAATAATGTTGGATTACTGTAACATCCCGCACCTGATTTTTCAAATAAATAATAGGTGCCATTGCCAACTGCCGTAGGATTTGTCACTAAAGGTGAACTTGGATTAGCAGTAGTATGCCATTCGAAGCTACCACCTGAAGTGCTTACAGCATTGAGAATAAAGTTATTCAGGTTGATTGTTTTACCAATACATTCTTCTACTGCACTTACACTAGTAGGATTAGCTGGACGAACATTTACAACAACTGAAACTGGCTGGCGTGTATTCGGACAACCCTCTGGAGCATTAACAATTTCTGCATAATAAACTGTTGTTGTTGTTGGGAAAACTGCAAATGCACTTCCACTATTAACAGTGGCAAGAGGAGTTCCACCTGTTGGTGTTAAATACCATCTGACAGTACCACCGCCAGCGATTGTTCCTTTGATTGAAGTTGTATCACCTGAGCAAATGTCTGCATCAACTGCGATAGCTACTAATTCAGCACAAACAACTGGTAGATATATAGCACCATCAATCGTTGGATTGTCTTTCAACGTTGATACAAATGGGTCAATGCTGATTTTTGATGAATAACCCGAAGTTGGGTTGAAATCACTATCTTTTGTATCGTCTCCTGCATCAACTTTGCTTGAAAGCACAAATGACGTTGGTAAGGTACTGGTTATGATTCTTACAACATAGTCACCTTTTGGTAAATTATTGAATGTATAGAAACCACTCGTATTTGTAGTTGTAGTATTAATTGCTGCACCTATCGGATTGCCTAAGGCATCTGAAGCATATAATTCTAATTTTACATTTCCAACCCCTACTTCGCCTGAATCTTGTAAACCGTTATTGTTGGTATCTTTCCAAACAAAGTCTCCAATTGAGCCAAGTGGGCTGTAAATACCACCATCAACCGTCAAGATGTCTTTTTTAGTAGCATCGTAAGGGTTAATTGTAATTTTATCAGATAAACCCGTACTTGGATTGACATCACTGTCAATGGCATCATTAGTACCAATATCTTGTTTTGTAGTAAGCTGAGACCCTGAAGGAAGTGAGCTTGTAACTACTTTTACAACATAGTTTCCTGCTGATAAGCCAGTAAATAAATATTTGCCATTTGCATCAGTCGTATCTTTTTTCAACGGCGAGCCAATTGGTAGACCAATGGCATCCGAAGCATATAATTCTATGATAATACCACTTATACCTGTTTCGGTGGCATCTTGTAAGCCGTTATTGTTTGAGTCGTTCCAAACGTAATCACCGATTGAGCCATATTTAGGCTTTAAGCCAGCATCAATATTCAGGTTATTCCGTAAAGTGTCTGATGGTAATTTTGAAGTATCAATATTAATTAATTGTGAAAGGCCTGTTGTGCCTACATCGCTATCTTTGGTATCATCAGTACCTGAGTTTTGAGTAGCGAATGAATCAAAACTGACTGGCTTCACAAATTGAACTCGGTAGCTGTCAGTTGTCAAGCTATCAAACAAATATTTCCCTTGGGCATCAGTAAGAGTCGAATCAAGTTTAGCACCTGAAGCACTTAACAAGTAAACTTTGACACCAGCTACTGGTGGCTCTGCTGCAGTAGAGCCTTGTTTGCCATCATTGTTTGTATCTTGCCAAACGTAGTCTCCAATGCTGCCATAAGGCCCTTCAATAACTTGAACCGCACAACAACCTTGTGCAGGACAATTAGAGATATTAGTAGTAAATGTAAATGTACCAGGGGCTTTAATAGTTAATGATGAATCGGCATTTACGACTGCAACTGTCGAGTTTGGTTTAATTTCAGACGTGCCATTAAACCATTTAATCGTTGAACCATATTTGTAGGGAGCAGGTACAGAAATAGTATATTCCTCACCAGGATACCAGTGAAGAGGGACAGAGAAACATGCTGTGGCAATATCATCTTCATAAAGTTTTGAATTATTTGGAGAAGAGTCAGTATCTTCTTGACCTGCTCCAACTGAAAGTACTTCGGCAGTATTAAAGAATACACCTTGTTGAGTTACTGTGGCATTGATCTCTAATTTTACAGAATCTCCGACTGCTAATGTTGCAACATTCCATGTACCAATGCCTGTGATTGGACTATACGAGAAATTAGCTCCACCAGTGTGCGTATTCAAGACCGCACCAGCAATTGGGAAATTATCTTGAACTACAATTGAACTTGCAGCCGAGGGGCCAGAGTTCTTTAACCATAGCGTGTATTTGACGCTCTCGTTCAGTGTCGGTAAGGATTTATCAATCGTTTTTCTGAGCGATAAATCAATCAAGCTTTGTGCCGAAACTCCAAAAACACTAATCAGAATCAACAGAATTGTTGTTGCGAAACCCTTAAAAAATGGATTTTTAGAATAATCATCCTCTTTAATTCTTTTCGAAGAAGAGAATGAAGGTGTCCATCGTTTCAACTTAGTATCAAAATGACTACCTAAATGGTACTCTTTGACAGTTGAATTACTGTTAAGGGAAAGCTTCTTCATGGTTAAATCTTGATTTGTTAATAAATCAGCAGGCACAGATTTGGCTTTATCTATATTTAATTGAGGAGGATAGTTATTAGTAAAGTATTCTTGCAAACTATTTTCTGCATAAAGTTTTTCATGCGGTTTTACCGAGATGCTTTCTTTAGGCATAATTTGAGGTAAAAGACTATTCTTTGATTTAAAAAATAGACTAATTACATTGACAATTTTCTGCACAAGTTCTAAAATTGTATCATCTTTGTTTGATTTGTGCTGTTGTGAATACCCCTTTATTGGCATTGGGATACCCCTTTCGGTAAAATTGTATTTCATTTGCAAGTATTTTAATAATTCTCTTCATGTATTTATTGCACTTATTTGAAAGATACTGGCCTTAAAACATGATATATTGATACATCATGATATTGTTAGAACCTGTATATGCAGGCAAATACTATATTCAATTAGAAATAGCATCCAAAACTGTGCCAAACCTATTACAATGACCGTTTAATAAAAAATTCGGTTTAGTGACCTATGTAGTAGAAAAAAGGTAAAATGTTGACTTTTGAAGAATGTTTGGCATATAATAACTAAAACTATGCCAAATTGATATATATTATAAAAAAACATCCGTCTATTAAACGGATGTTTTTTCTGAAAAAAAATATTGAGTGGTAAACCCGCAGGTAGTAAATACCTTCAGGTTTTAGAAGTCATAACCCAGCGATAAGTATAGTTTTGGAGGATTTACCTCTTTATCTTCAAGCCCCCAAGCATAATCGGCTTTTACGAAGTAGCCCAAAATAGTAGTTCGGACACCTACTCCATAACCCACTAAAAATGGGTTTTTAAAATTAGTTACAGTAGCTCTAAATGGGTTTTGTCCACCGCCAACTATTTCGGTATTCAAGCTATTTTGGCGATTAAATGGCCCTTTGTTTCCGTACCATGCTGTTCCTACGTCAGTAAAGCCAACAAATTGTAGATTACGTAAGAAATTTGAGGTCAATGAGCCTTTTGAGACAGATTGTGCTAAAGGAAAACGTAACTCTAAATTGGTCAGCAAGTGGCTTGTACCGAAAAGTTTTGCGAAATTGAAACCTCTTAAATTTCCTGCAAAATCATAAAATAGAATATCTCTTAAATCTCTTGGCACACCAATCGCTTGTCCATTTGTTGCTTCAATCGTGCGATTGATAGAGTTTTCAACTCCTCCTAAAATTGTTACTTTTGGAGCATTTCCAAGCGAACGACTATAAGAAAGACGCCCAGCCAGAATAACACTACCGAATAGTTTACGATAGTGACGAGCATCAATAACCATACGACTAAAGTTTTCACTACCACTCTTGAAGCTATATGAGCGGTCAAGGCGAACTTTAGCACGTGTGCCTACCAAAACTTTGCTAAATAATGGTGTAGTATTGTCATAAACTATCTCACCACGGAAACCTAAATAGATGGATTGCAGGTTTTTTCGACCTAAATCGGCAATATCAATATCTGATGTAGAGGTAATATTGGGTGATATTACAGCTTTTAAATATTGACTAAATGGATAAGAAGCAAATGCCGAAAAACGATTGTAGTAAAGACGGCGGTCGATACTGAGGACGGTTGCTTGAGGAGTGTTGATGTTTAGCGGGCGAAACAGATAAAGGCTACGATTATCTAATTCGTTAAGTGCAATGGAACGTCGCTGAATATCCAAACCCCAATCAACTCTTCTGACATTATTATTATAGCTTAATTGTACATCATGGTTGCGTAAAATAGGTGTAATGAAAAGCCCCAGTTTGATGCTGTGATTTTCGAGTAAATCGTTCATTACTAATGTATTTTTCATGCCCATTCTTCTTACAGGGTCAGTCAAAAACTCTGATTTTACATCATTGGCAATCACAATATTTTCATAAGCAAGTGGACCTTTTATTTTCAAAACTTCCTTGAATCTACCTGATTTCGGAATTGTCTTATCGGTTGTTTCTCCTTTAGCTTTGGCTGTTTCTGCTGCTAATGATTTAATGATGTTTTCGGCATCAAATTCATAATTGTCAGTATCCACTTCGCCAGGTTTAAGTTCAAGTTTTTGCTTTGTTTCAACCAATGAGCTATTAGGTTTTGTTTCTGTTGGTTTAGTTTGGCTATTATCTTGTACTTTTTCTTCATTCGTTGCGTACTGATTATTCGCATAATATTCTCGCCATTCTTTGATAAATCTATTATACGAAATACCAAGCGTACTCGTAATACTTGATTCTTCGGTGCGGATGATACGAGTCAGATTCAGAATATTGGAAATATTATCTTTTCCGTAACGAACCGCAATGTAATTCCATATTGATTGACCAATTATTTCGGCATCTTTGCCTTGTAGAGTTTCAATTTTCTTGTCTTTATTTTTCAGAATCGCCGTACGCATTCTGTCCAACATAAGTAGGTTCTCATTATCACCCGAAATATAAGCTGAAATTCCTGCCATGTACCATTCTGGCACTGTCAGCAAAAGCGAACTTTGTAAAACCTCCTTCAAACTTCCACCATAAAGCATATCATAGACAAACAGGCGAGCAATTTGCTGTACGAGTTCTTGCTTAAACTGCTCTTCGTTGCCTGTGTAAGCAATTTGCACACGAGATTTTGCCAAGTTCAGAATACTCCCATCTAAGTCAATTGGAGCGGTTAGGCCGATATTGCTTTGCTCAAGTTCTTTTGGTGAATTATACAAAAATATCTTCATTGTCGTAAAGGGCGTATAACCCAACAACTCCGTGATACGGTCGTATTCACCTTCGGCTATTTTGGCGGCATTTTGGGCAATTTTATCGCCACTTCGGTAATAGTTAAACTCAAAATTATTGCTCCGAATCGTAAGCCATTCAAATCTTTTATATTGAATACGGCTTTTCCCAAACTCTTCTTGGGTTGACGAAAAGTAGCTTTGTGCAGACACACGACTTATGCCTAATGCAAGCATTAAGCAAGCCACCGTGCTTATTCGACGAAGAGTAAACATATTTTGCATGCCTTTGTATATTTCCAAGAATACAGATTTTCAGTAGGTTAGAATTGTAATCTGACAAATTTGGGTTTACAAAAATGTCGGATAGGCAATTTCAGGTTTTAAATTTTGTATGAATTTTAATCAAAAAACTCGCACAAAATCCTACAACGAATATAACGAATAAAAACGCTCAATGTTAGCTTCGGGCATTAAAACTTTATTAGTTTCTAAAAAACCGAGCATTTCTTCGACAAAATAGGGGGCAAGTGATACGCCTTTTGTGCCGAGTCCGTTAAATATATATACGTTATTATGGAGCGGATGGTTGCCCATGAATGGGCGACGGTCTTTGGTGGTAGGTCTGATTCCCGCCTCTTGGGCTGTAATTTGGTAGGATGGAAATAGGAATTTACTAATTTTTGAGTTAATCAATTCTCGGCCACTTTCGGTGGCTTGCCAGTCGAGATTATCCCAAATATAAGTTGAGCCGAAGCGACATTTTCCTTCGCCAAGTGGAATAATCCAAAAGCCTTGATTGATGATTTCTTTGATTTTATAGCCATCCACATCGGCCAAAAGTGTTTCGCCTTTGGCAGGATTAAATGGAATCCAATTAAAAAATGGGTTTTGAGTAGAATAGAACCCTTCACAAAAAATGATTCTTTTTGCTTGAAAATCTTTATAAAAAACCTTGTTTTCGGTAATGTTTAGTTCTGAAAAATCAACTTTTTCAGCCTGATAACTTTCGTTTTGTTTGAAAAAATCTCGGAAACAATTAAGCATTTTTGGTACATTCACCCAACCTGCCGATGAGGTGTAAAGTCCACCTAATTCGTTGCTAACTTGCTCATAGTCAGGCTGGTTTGGCTGAATGATTTTAAGATAATTTCCTAAGTCATATTCATCCGTCAATCTCAGAAAATGTCGGCGTTGCTGTTCGTTGGCAAACGGTCGATAAAGATTGGTTTCGTGATAAAAATTTGCGTGAAATGCCTTTTCGAGCGAGGTATAAAATGTTCTTAAATAAGGGAAAATCTTATCGGCAAGCCAAGTTTTGTCAAGGTTTTTACCTGTAATTGGATTGAAAATTCCGCCCGCAACTGCTGAAGAAGTCGGCAACGTTTCATCATTCAAAACCATCACTTTTTTATCAGCTTTCATCAATTGATAAGCTAATAACGACCCCGCAATGCCTTGCCCAACAACTATGTAATCAAGATTTTTCAATATCGCAGTTCAAACCTATGATGTTTTCAAAAACCTTATAGGTTTTATTAAAGTTAAAAATTTATTTTCTAATCGCTTTGCTCAAAGCTTCATCGGCCAAAATACACACCATTTCTACTTGTTCGTCGAGTGTCATATACGATGTATCAATATCAATGGCATCATCAGCTTTGCGAAGTGGGCTTTCTTTGCGAGTAGTATCAATCAAATCACGTTTTTTGATATTTTCTATAATCTCCTCAATATCAACCAAATCACCTCTTTCGTTCAGCTCAATCTGGCGGCGATTAGCTCTGATTATCGGGTCGGCAGTCATAAAAATTTTCAGTTCGGCATCAGGAAAAACAACCGTTCCGATGTCTCGGCCATCCATCACGACACCTTTCTTTTTGCCCATTTTTCGCTGTTGAGCTACCATTGCGTGGCGTACTTCGGCAATCGCACTGACCTCACTTACTTGATTGGCGATGTAGAGTTTTCTGATTTCGTCTTCTACGTTCAGTCCGTTCAGAAAAGTCTCATTTCGGCCATCATTGAGGCTTCTACGAAACTCAATCTGAATATTATCCAAAGCCTTTGCAACTTCTTTTTCGTTGGTAAGTGTTACCAAATGTTGATGAAAATATAGCGTCACGGCTCGATACATTGCTCCAGTATCAATATAACTATATCCCAAACGTGCAGCTACTTTTTTGGCAGTCGTACTTTTGCCACAACTCGAATAGCCGTCAACGGCAATGGTAATCTTTTGCATTTAATCTGAATTTTTCTGCAAAGAAAATCCTAATTTGCCGAAGAAACAATGATAAAATGCAGGTTTGGGTCGAAAAACTAAATTTTGCAGCAAATCATTTTACAATTTGTAGAATTATTGTTTTTTCGTAAATCGAAAAGTAGATAAAAAAACACCTTCGTTATGAGATACCTCCTATCAGTTTTGATGCTTGGGCTATTTAGCTTTCAAAAGCCAACCCCGAAGCCCAATATCCTAATTATTTATGCCGATGATTTAGGTTATGGCGATGTAAGTGCTTATAAAAAAGGAACGCTGCCTACACCTAATATTGATAAATTAGCTCAAGGTGGAATCCGTTTTACGAATGGCTATGCAACCTCAGCCACCTGTACGCCAAGCCGATTTGCACTACTGACGGGCAAGTATCCGTGGAAAACCGAAGGGACAAAAGTGCTACCAGGCGATGCTCCATTGTTGATAGATACGGCTTCAATGACACTTCCTAAATTGCTCAAAAAAGCAGGTTATCAAACAGGAGTGGTTGGAAAATGGCACTTAGGGCTGGGCAATGGGTCTTTGGATTGGAACAAGTCAATTCAGTTTTCGCCCAACGATATTGGCTTCGATTATTCGTATATCATGGCTGCCACCAACGACCGTGTGCCTACTGTTTTTGTTGAAAACCGCAACGTTGTTGGACTTGAAGCCACCGACCCAATTTATGTTAATTACAAACAAAACTTTGAAGGAGAACCCACTGCCATCTCAAACCCCGAGCTGATGACCAAACTGAAATGGCATTTTGGGCATAACTTTAGTGTTACAAATGGCGTTCCACGGATTGGGTACATGAAAGGCGGAAAATCGGCTTTATGGGTAGATGAGGACATGGCCGATGTTTTTCTCGGAAGAGCAAAAGCATTTATTGATAATCATCAGCAAAGCAAAACTGGCAAGCCGTTTTTCTTATATTATGCCTTGCACGAGCCGCATGTGCCACGAGTTCCGCACGCTCGGTTTGTAGGGAAATCGGGGATGGGGCCTCGTGGCGATGCCATTTTAGAGGCCGATTGGTGTGTGGGCGAAATCATAAAAAAATTAGAAAAAGAGGATTTGCTCGAAAACACCCTCGTGATTTTTTCGAGCGATAATGGCCCCGTGCTTGACGATGGTTATTATGATGATGCTGCCGAAAAACTGGGCAATCATACACCCGCTGGTGGACTTCGTGGCGGAAAATATAGTTTGTACGAAGCGGGTACGAGAGTGCCATTCATAACTTATTGGAAAAGTAAAATCAAACCTGCGGTATCAGATGCGGTGCTTTGTCAGTTAGATTTTGCTTCATCGTTTGCTCAATTGATTGGTGCAGAAAGTTATTCGGCCGATAGCCAAAATTTACTCAACGTAATGCTCGGAAAATCGAAACAAGGACGAGCCAACTTGGTGCTTGAAGCATCGGGAAGATTGGCGTTCAGAGAAGGTAATTTCGTGATGATTCCACCATACAAAGGTTCTTCGGTATCAAAAGAAGAAGGGATAGAATTAGGAAATTCGTCCGAATATCAACTCTATGATTTATCGAAAGATTTGGCTCAGAAAAACAATTTAGCGAAGCAGTTTCCGCAAAAAATTGAAGAAATGAAGGCTTCGATGAAAAAAATAGCAGGTAATAAAGTCAAATTTGATTAATTTTAAGGAAAAATATCGAAGTGTTAAATTTGCTTGCCCAAAGAATGAAGAAAATTATATCATTAACTTTTGTTTTTCTGAGTACCTATGTTGTGTTTGGGCAGAGTAAAACTTTAATTTTTTATCCAGTTTCAAATTCGGCACAAGCAAAGGTTCTTTGGGATGATGCCCAAAGTAAAAAACGTCTGCTTGATACTACTTCAAATCCTGCAAAAATCAACGAAGCAAACCTCAAAAACTATCATTCAGTCGTATTTCTCAATATTTCGGTTAATGCCCTAAACTTTCAACAATCGGCCGAATTACAGCGATTTTTGCAAGCTGGTGGTGGTTTTGTGGGCATTGGAGGAGCTATCGAAAAAAACTACAAATGGCTTTGGTATAACAAAATGATTGGCGGAGTTTTGGCTGAAAACCAATTTACTGATAAAGTACAATTGAGTCTTATCACCAATGCTTCAATCGGAAAAAGTGAGCTACCGCCACTCTGGAAAATTGAAGATAAGTCATTAGTAATGAGTAGTTTACCTGTTCGATGCAAGCCAGTTTTGCTGGATGTTATGGGCAAAACTTGGGCGTGGTATTACACGACCGAAGAAGGCGGAAAAATGTTTTATACAGCTTTAGGGGGCGAGCCTTCGGCTTTTCAAAATCCTATATTACTTGCTCATATTTGGTCGGGTATTGAGGAAGTTTCCTCTAAAAACTTACCCGATTATGCCAAAATTGCTGATACAGCCTTACCATCAGAGAAAAATTTCTTGAAAGTAACTTTAGCTGATAATTTAGAAACGCCGCTGGCTTTGGCTACTTTGCCTACTCGAAATGTGGTTTTGGTTGAACAAAATGGCAAAGTGAAGATTTTCGATGCTCAAAAAAGAAAAACTAACCAAATCGGAAAAATTGATGCTACAAATCTGAAAGCCATTAAACTTGACCCCGAATTTGCCGAAAATGGTTATGTTTATACTTTTTCGGAAACCGCTGCCAATGAATATAAAATTGGCAGAATGCAACTCATGGGCGATAGCGTAGCGACAATGAGCGATTTTGCGAGTCAGTCAACTACGCCTTTGTCGAAAAGTATTACGTATGAATTTGATAAATATGCAAGCGAAACTTATCGTTTGCCCAAATATTTTGCGGGAAAATCATTTAGGTTTGATAACGAACAGGGCTTTGTGATAGAAACTTTTGATGAAGATGGCAATATAAAAAATGTTGAGCCATTTTTATCAAATACTCGCTTTGAGTTTATCAAAGATATGACTTTTGGGGCAGATGGCGAATTGTATCTTCTCGAGGGCAATCGCTTAGCAAAGATTGATTACGCTGAGAAAAACCGAAAACCAATCGTGGTTGCTTCGGCCGATGTGCTATCGGGAAATGCTCCTTTGAAAGTAAAGTTTTCGTCAGAAGGCTCGGTCGACTACGATACAAAAGATGTTTTGAGTTTCGAGTGGAGTATTATCGGTACTACAACTACCATTTTGAAAGAACCAAATCCAGAATACACTTTCTTGAAAGCAGGTAATTATGAAATAAAGCTAAAAGTGACTGATAATCAAGGTGAAAGTGTTGAAACTTCATTGAAAATTCAAGTGAATAAATCTGCTCCTAAGAAAAGATAGCATAGGGTGTTTGAATTTCATTTATTCGGAATCTCAATCACAAAACTTGTACTCGAAAGCCCGTTTTCTACTTTACAGTTGAGTTTTTCGCCTACTTGCTTGATAATCAGATATAATTTTAATTGATTTTGCTGTTTTCTGATGATTTCTTCCACTTGCTTGAAGGCAAACAGGGGTCTTACTTGTATAGCTTCTGTTCTGATATTTGCTTCGATTTCTTGAAAAAACGTGAATTCCTCGCCAATTCTTTTCTTTTCCAATTCAAGATAAAGCAGAATAGTTTCTATTTCTTGGGCGAGTGAAATGGTTTTTTGTTTTGAGCTGTTTGAAAGGGTTTTCAGCAGATTTGTAAACTCAGTTAAATATTGAGCTGCCTCCATTGGGCTATGAAGCAAAATATATTGCTTGATAGAATTTAGATTCCCGTATAGAAACTGCTGATTCCCCATGATACTCTCAAGCTCATTTATTTTCTCAAGAAGCCCAGTTTCGGTTTTTTTCTTGTAATAATTTAAAAGACTCAGTACTAAACCAATGACAGCTAAGAGCAGAATAATCCCATACCAAATTAGTTCGGTTGTGACCACTAAAGTGATGAGATAAGTTGGATGTATCATTTATAAGCAGTTAAGGCTATCATAAGTTTGTAATCAAAGATATTAGGTATGTTTATATGTATGAAACTACATTTAGTATTTGGTGGGTTTTGTCTGAAATTTGGTTGATTTGGGGAGAAATTTGGGAGTTGTATAAATAAAAAAAGATACAGACTTTTGCTCTGTATCTTTAATATATGTGTTTATTAATTGTTTTTATTTCATTTTTGCCAAAACCTCTTGTAACTCGGCTTCGTCCATTTCGCCTACTCCACGCCAAACTTGACGACCATTTTTGATGATAACATAAGTCGGAATTTCTTCAACTTTAAATACTGAAGCGATGTTGTCGCTTTTTTCAGCATCAATTTTTAGTAATTTTACATGCTTATTTTGGTCAGCAATTCTGTTCAAGATTGGATTCATTTTCTTGCAAGGCCCGCACCAGTCTGCATAAAAATCTATCAAAACAAGATTATTTGATTTTACCACACGGTCGAGGTTTTCGAGTGTAAAAGCCGCAATCGGCTGAGTGGTAGTATTATTCGATGCATACGGTTTACTCGAAGAAGTCCATTTAGCAAAACCGCCAGCCATATCATATACTTCTTTATAACCCAAATCACGCAAAAATGCTGCGGCATCGGTGCTGCGTCTGCCTGAAAAACAATAGACAAACACAGGGCGAGTTTTATCTAACTTAATTTTAGCAATATCTTCAAAATTATCATCATTGAAATTTAGATTAATTGCACGTTTGAGATGCCCACGCATAAATTCTTCGGGAGTACGCACATCCACCAATTGAGCTACGCCAGAGTTTTCTCGCAATTTTGTTTCAAAATCATTGATAGACAGTAGGTATTTATCTTTGTTTTGGGCAAAAACATTTGTTACAAGAAAAAAGAAACTAATAATAAGTAGGCGTTTCATTAGATTAAAAATTAGTAAAATTTATAGAAGAATATGTGCAAATTTCAAGCCAATTTCAAGTATGGTGTATTCAGGTCTTTAAACGAATTTGCTTAGAAATTATTGTTTTTTCAAGATTAAAGGCACCAAATTGTACTTTTTTTAGTTGTAATAATAAAGCAACAGATAATTTTATGATTTTCGGATAGTATGATTTACTACCCTTGCTACTGCTTTTTACTCCCAGAATGATCTTGGGAGGTATTTTTCCATAAAACTTACCATAAACTATGCACTCTTTTTTAAAACGATTAGTAATCGAAACCATTCTTAAAAACAAAAAGCGGCGTCGTGCTTTAGGCAAGAAAACGTATAGCCATTTTGAACTTGCAAAGGGTTTCAGAGAACTAAAAATAATTGTTATCAGGCACTTAAAAGACTTTGTTTTAATTTCACTCGGCATTGCTTCGGCAGCTTTTGGTTTAGAAAGTTTCTTATTGCCAAGTAAATTTATTGATGGTGGTGCTACCGGTATTTCGCTTTTAGTGACCGAACTAACTTCATTACCCCTTTGGTCTTTATTACTCGCTGTCAATATTCCATTCGTTATACTGGCGTATAATATCATGGGTAAGCAATTTGCCATAAAAACAGCACTCGCAATAAGTCTTTTGGCAGTTTGTATTGCTACTATTCATTTTCAGGAAGTAACCCACGATAAACTCTTAGTTGCTGTTTTTGGTGGTTTTTTCTTAGGTGCGGGTATCGGGCTTTCGGTGAGGGGCGGAGCAGTAATTGACGGAACTGAAGTTTTAGCTATTTATTTGAGTCGAAAACTTGGTACAACTCTTGGCGATATTATCATCGGGATTAATATTATTATTTTTTCGGCAGCGGCTTATTTCCTCTCGGTCGAATCAGCACTTTATTCGATGATAACCTACTTGGTGGCTTCAAAAACCCTTGATTTTTTCATTGAAGGTATAGAAGAATACACTGGTGTAACTATTATCTCTCCTCATAGCGACGACATCCGCCAAATGATAATCGAAACAATTGGCCGTGGTGTAACGGTCTATTCAGGAAAAAGAGGCTTCGGAAAAGCAGGAGAATCGAAAGAAATAGACATCGTTTATACGGTAGTAACTCGCTTGGAATTGAATAAACTCAAAACTGAAATCGAAAAAATTGACCCTAATTCATTTGTTGTAATGAGTAGCGTAAAAGATACTAAAGGTGGAATGATAAAAAAACGCCCACTCGAACACTAATTGTAGAATGAAGTTTCACTTCGCCCAAAAACAGAAATAGAAGAAATAATTTTTAAGTGATTCAATAGATAGTAATTTTGTAAGCGGTTTTCAGAAAATGGTTCGATTTCCTTCCAATAGATTGAAATCAAACTTATTTTTCATTATCATTTTTCAATTATACATTAAATATCATGTCAATCGACTTAAAAATAAAGCAACTCGCCAAAGATTATGCGGCAGAAGTAGTGGCCAATCGTCGTTATTTGCACACAAATCCAGAGTTATCATTTCAAGAATATAATACGGCCAAATTTGTGGCCCAAAAGCTCAAAGATATTGGTCTAACTCCACAAGAAGGAATTGCCAATACTGGCGTTGTTGCACTTATCGAAGGTCGAAATCCATCAAGCAAAGTAATCGGTCTGCGTGCAGACATGGATGCTTTACCTATTTTCGAGAAAAATGATGTGCCATATAAATCGCAAAATGAAGGAGTAATGCACGCTTGCGGACACGATGCTCATACATCATCATTGCTCGGTACGGCTAAAATTTTACACCAATTAAAAGATGAGTTTGAAGGAACAGTGAAATTGGTCTTTCAGCCAGCCGAAGAAAAAGCACCAGGTGGAGCATCAATAATGATAAAAGAAGGCGTACTTGAAAATCCTTCGCCTGCCAGTATGCTCGGACAGCACGTAGCACCCAATGTTCCTGTCGGTAAAATTGGTTTTCGAGAAGGAATGTACATGGCCAGTACTGATGAAATCTATATGACCATCAAAGGTAAAGGCGGACATGGAGCAATGCCCGACCAACTCATCGACCCCGTTTTGATTGCTTCACACGTGATAGTTTCGCTGCAACAAATCATTTCTCGTAATCGTAAGCCAGCTAACCCTTCGGTTTTATCGTTTGGGCGTTTTATTGCCGATGGTGTAACGAATGTTATTCCAAACGAAGTAACGATTCAGGGAACGTTTCGTTGTATGGATGAAGAATGGAGAGAAGATGGCTTGCGTAGAATGAAAAAAATGGCTGAAGGCATCACTGAAGCAATGGGCGGAGTTTGCGAGTTTGAAATTGTGAAAGGTTATCCATTCTTGAAAAATCACCCTGAACTTACTCGAAGAATCAAAGCTGAAGCCACTGCCTACATGGGAGCTGAAAATATCATCGACCTTGACCTTTGGATGGCTGGCGAAGACTTCGCTTTCTATTCACAAGTGGTAGACTCATGTTTTTACCGACTCGGAACTCGCAATGAAGCTCGTGGAATTGTTTCGGGTGTTCATACACCAACTTTTGATATTGATGAAGCCGCTCTCGAAATTGGCCCAGGACTAATGTCATGGCTTGCAGTTCGAGAATTAGCGATGTAAAAGTACAAACTTACCAAAATACAGCTATTTCATCCACTTATGCCTAATAATCGACCACTTACTGGATTTTGGTGATCAAAAGGCAGTATGGCATTTTTTTTGTTATTTAACCAATAGATAAGATTTGTTTCAAAACATTGTTTTTCGTTATTTATTGAGTAAATTTTGATAAAAAAAGCTGTTGTATGAAGATTTTAATGATTGTATTACAAATTTGTGGAGGTCTCACATTTATACCTTGGTTTATGATTGCGGGTTTATCATTTATGATTTTTGATAGTCCGAGAGCGGTTAAAAAGTTTTTTCCTTGGGCTGTCATATTTTTGATTTATTCGTACCCATTTGTAGCTGCTGGAAGTTATTGGTGGGCTTGGTCGAGTGTAACAGCTGGAGATCATAAAATTGGGTGTTTATGGAGTTGCTTTCCGATTATGTTTTTTGTACTCGTATATGTGATTATTACCCAAAAAACCAATTTGTTGAGTAGATATAAGAAGGGGTGATAGATACTATTACATTTCTTAAAAAGCCAGCTAATGAATCTTAGCTGGCTTTTTTATGAGATTTTGAAGGCATTAAAACAAAAAAAGCCAGTCTCTTGACTGGCCTTTAACACTTATTATAAAAAGGTTACTCATTCTTAGCTGATGCTTTGGAGTCGTCTTTCTGAACCTCTACCGTCGAAATATTCATTGACGAACATCCATTTTTTTCTACTTTTAAAACATATACGTATTTTCCAGCAGTTAGGCCGTTTAATGTGGCAATTTTATTATTTATGGTATTAATATATGGCCCTTTCCAAGTGTATAGAGCTTCAGTTCCTGCATCGTGTGCTTCGAGCTTAGCTGTTTGTCCAACCCTAATAGTAGCATTATTTGCTATTGCTACTGGTATATTTTTTACTTCAACTTTCGCCGTATCAACTGACTTACAACCGTTTTTGGCCACACTCAGATAATAAGTATAGTGTCCTACTGCCAAATTCTCAACTGTAAGTTCAGGTGTATATGATGAAAAATCGGTCGGAGGAAGTGTCCAACGATATGTTACACCAACGCCAGCATCGGCTGAAATCAACTTTACGGGTTCTCCCAAACAAAACTCTCCACCCACTGCTATTGCTTTTGGTCTTTCCTTAACCATTAATTTCACTTTCCCAATTGTAGTCGAACCATTTTTCTTGATAGTGAAATTGTAAAAACCTGCTTGAAAAGGTGTTATTTTTTCGAGCCTGATTTGCTGTGAAAGCGATGAAAATCCTGCTGGACCTTTCCACGAATAAATAGCGTCTTGTCCGAAGTCAGGTGTCGAAAGCACAATGCTATTATTCTCACAGACATATACTGTCGATGTTTTCGAGTCTTCGGTATTTACAAACTTACGATAATACGGAACTGCTTTCCCTTCTTCAAATGAAAAAAACGATATTTCAGAAGTATCTTTTTCAATAACCGAATGGTTATTTGATGCAAAAAGAATAGTTGGTTTCTCTATTTCTTTAAAAAAAGACTCTGTTTTTCTTTGGGCATATAAAGTTGTTTCATGCAATGCAATCGTAAAGGTTATCATACATAGGCAAAACGTTTTTTTGATAGCCATGACAAAATTTAGTGGTTATGAAAAATTTGACAATCGCACGCCTGTGTTCAGAAGCTTAGAGCCGAGATGGCATTCCGAAGTAAATGTTTTCGGATAATAGAAATTACATAGTCTTAAGTAACACAATCGAATTATGAAGAATCTTTACCAAAAACCATGCTAAAAACATTTTTTGCGAAAAGAAATGACTCGTAAATATGAAGTGTATCTAAAAGTGTTTGATTATCAATATATTATAAAATAAAAAAACTTCACTAACCTAAAATTAGTAAAGTTCCTGATGGTCTGCTTTTATCCCAAAAATTGAAAAGATATAATTACGTAATAAACCCTGATTACATTCTGCGTTTTACTAAGAATGCAGAAAGTATTGGGTCAAAGCCTTTGTTAATATCTGCTTCGATAAAATCAATTTTGTATTGTCCGCATTTGAGTTTCAAATCGTGATAAAATTCTTTGATGGCGGTTTGGTATTGCTCTTTTACCTGAGATGGCTGTGCTTTTACTTTTTCGCCAGTTTCCAAGTCTACAAATTCATAGGGACGTTCTTCAAAATTAAATTCCTCTTCGGTGTTTTTATCTGTCACATGAAAAAGTAAAACCTCGTGCATATTATGGCGAAGATGCTGCATGGCCGAAAATAATCTGTCCGAATTAGTAATATCATCGAACATATCGCTAAAAATTACCACCAACGAGCGTTTGTGAATCTTTTCAGCAATTTCATGTAAGGTTTCTACGACCGTTGTGCGTTTTTGTGGTTTAGGCTTTTGCAGAAGCGATTCCAAATCCATAAAAATCTTATGAATGTGCGAAGGCGTAGATTTAATTGGCGTTTGAATTTCGATACCGTCAGAAAAAGTAAGTAAACTTACGGCATCACGTTGTTTTTGGAGCATATAAGCTAAAGCACCTGCTGCCATTGTGCTGAATGTAATTTTGCCATTTGTTTTTTCGGGATAATACATCGACGACGACGTATCAATCAGAATATGACAACGAAGATTAGTTTCTTCTTCATAACGTTTTACATACAGGCGGTCGGTTTTTCCGAAAACTTTCCAATCAATATAACGAGTGCTTTCGCCTGTATTATAGAGTCGATGCTCGGCAAACTCAACCGAAAAGCCATGAAAAGGCGATTTATGAAGCCCCGTAATGAAACCTTCAACTAACTGCTTTGCCAGAAACTCAACATTGCCATACTCACGTATTTTCGCTAAATCTAACATCTTTTCAATATCTATTTATTGTTAGTAAGTGCCTGATATTCAGTGTTCTTTGTAATTTTAATGGAATATAGACTAAACTACTTTTTCTTCGTTTTTACACTTGATTTGGTGGGCATTTTCTTTTTGGGCTTTTTCTTTACGGGTTTTGGTTTTACTGGTTTTTTCTTGGCTACAATCGGAGGAGTTATAACCGTGATTTTATCTTCTTCTTCGGGAGGCCCAATCATCTCCATCGAATTTTCTATAATACTTTCTGGTCGGGTAATCACTACCATTCCATTATCTCCCACAACCATTGCTTTTACTTTGGCTGTGCCAGACCTAAACATCTCAAGCTGTTCGGCAGCATCATGCGAGACATCCAAAATCCGACTTCTACTAAAAGGCCCTCTATCATTAACCCTCACAACACACCATTTATTGTTTGCCAGATTTGTTACTTCAAGCATCGTACCAAAAGGTAATGTCGGATGAGCACAAGTTAGCTCTCCTTTCTTTAAAATTTCGCCACTGGCGGTTTTTCTACCATAAAATTTAGTGCCGTAGTAGGAGGCCATACCAAACGATTCAGAACCCAAAACTGGTGATTGACTGTATAAAAATAGGGGTTTTATTAAGCAAAAGAGGAAAAAAAAGATAATTTTCTTCAATATCATTATTCGCTGAAATTGGTTACGAACTGCATAGTTACGAATTTTTTTGCAATGCTCGAAACAAAAATATATTTCGTGACTTGATAAAAAACATTCTTCAATGTTGGTTTTGTTTCATTTGAAATGTAAATAATATTATTTTTAACTAAAAAAGATTATAAAAATTTTTCATAAAAATAATTAAATCATATATTTGAGATTCATTCTAAACTCTAAAACCTAAAAGGATTGTGGAAAGAGAAGACAGAGACAAAATTTACTCCAAGCGTGTAAGAGCGGGCAAACGTACGTATTTTTTCGATGTAAGAAGCACCCGTTCGAGCGATTACTACCTAACCATTACGGAAAGCCGTCGTTTTCAAAAAGATGGTGGATTTGTGTTTGAAAAGAGCAAAATGTTTGTTTACAAAGAGGATTTCAATAAATTCCTCGAAGCTCTTCAAGAAACCGTTGACCACATCAAAAGCGAGTTAATGCCTGATTACGATTTCGACCAGTTTAAGCACGACGAGCCAAACGGTAATACCGAAACCGTTGATGATGATTACGCAAGTAGTGGTTCAGATTTAAAGTGGGAGTAGTACCTCGACACCAGTTCTTTCGTGATTGAGCAATGCCACCTCGGTCACTCAAATATCTTTTTAAATACCTTATCAGTCGGGGTGTTTGGAAAGATATTTTTTTGTTAGTAAGATACTAAATGCAGTGAATCCGAGCAAGTGTGGCACATTTAGAAAATGTGCCACACTTATTTTGATAGCAAAATCATTGCTATCTGTGCTATACTCGCCATATTTCATGAAATTTTCAGTTTTCAATTATTCATTATCAATTACTTGTCGTAATTTTGCACCCTCATTCTAAATAAATAAACTAAACAAAGGATTTGGCTAATATTAAAATCAGCAAATCCGAAATAAAAATATGGCTTTACAAGTCGGTATCGTAGGTTTACCTAATGTTGGGAAATCAACACTTTTTAATGCAGTATCAAATAGTGCTAAAGCTCAGGCAAGCAATTATCGTTTTTGTACAATCGACCCAAACGTTGGTTTAGTTGATGTGCCAGATGAGCGTTTGAATAAATTATCCGAACTCGTGAAACCTAACCGAATTGTACCAACCCAAATCGAAATCGTTGATATTGCCGGTTTGGTGCGTGGAGCAAGTAAGGGCGAAGGTTTAGGAAATAAGTTTTTAGGAAATATCCGTGAAGTTGATGCCATCATTCATGTAGTAAGATGCTTTGAAGACGAAAATATCTTACGTGAAGAAGGTGATATTAACCCCGTAAGTGACAAAGAAATCATTGATACTGAACTTCAGTTGAAAGATTTAGATAGCGTAGAGAAGAAAATCCAAAAAACAGAGAAACAAGCTCGTGTGGGTGGAGATGCCAAAGCGAAAGCCGAATTCGATGTTTTGAAACGTTGCCAAGAGTGGTTATTGCAAGGTAAAAGCATCAGGTCGTTAGGATTGACAAAAGAAGAAATGCCGGCCATCGCTGATTTGTTTTTATTGTCAATTAAGCCTGTACTTTATGTAGCCAATGTCGATGAGGCCTCAATGCATACTGGCAATAAATACTCGGAAGCATTACAAAAGGTTGCCGATGCCGAAAAAGCCCAAATGATTGTTTTGAATAATTCGGTTGAAGCTCAAATCACCGAACTCGAAGACCCAGAAGATAAATTGATGTTTTTGGAAGAATACGGTCTTACGGAGCCAGGCTTAAATCGCTTGATTCGTTCGGCTTATACTTTACTCGATTTACGTACATATTTCACAGCTGGTGTGCAAGAAGTAAGAGCTTGGACAATTCAGCAAGGTTGGAAAGCTCCGCAAGCAGCCAGCGTAATTCATACCGATTTTGAGAAAGGATTTATCAAGGCCGAAGTAATTGCTTATGCCGATTTCGTAAAACATGGTTCAGAGGCAGCTTGCCGTGAAGCAGGTCGCTTGCGTATTGAAGGAAAAGAATACGTTGTAGCTGACGGTGATGTAATGCACTTTAGATTTAATGTATAGGTATTAGGTTTTGGGGATTAGGTTTTGGGGATTAGGTTTTTACCTAACACCTACAACCTAATCCCTACGACCTATCTCTTTTCAACAATTTTCAACATTGCAGGTACAGGAATCAAATAGTTAGAAGTTCCCCAAAAAGATTCTTCAAATTTTCCACCTCTCGCAAAATTTTCAGTAGTAAGTAATTCTTCTCCCAGCTGAATCGCCGACCGATTTCCCATTCTTAAACTTTCATTAGCCATAAACTGCACCGTCATTGTGGCTTCGGTCGAAAATGTCTTTTCGAGCTTATCTTCAAATTTTGCTTCAAAAACCAGTTTGGTATCTTGTAATCGCCAAAGCCCACCCATCGGTAAATATTGGTTATAGCCTTTTACACTTTTTCCTTCGATTTTGGTGTTATCGGTAATATTTCCTTTGATTACATTCTTAATGCCTTCAGTTGTCATTTCGTACTCGATTCTGACAATACTCTGCGAATTTTGAGTCAGATAAATCTTGCCGTTTCGCCCCGCTTTTACTCTTTTGCTAACAGGCTTAAAACTAATTGAATAAACTAAACTATCACCAAAATATGTCATCAACGAATCAATCTTAAAATCATAATCATTGATATTACCTTTATCCAAATAGTCAGGAACACTGGTTTCGAGCGAACGAGTGACAATCGCCGCTCCATTGCCAAAGCCCCAGCCATTGAGTTTGGCTGTTTGGCCAGTCCATTCATATTTTCGAGATTTGAGTAGTTTCATTTTTTCAGGCTCAATATCAATATTTTTTTGCGTGTGTGTTCGTTCAATCCTGATGATACCTTCTTTTACTTTCACAAAGCCCAATTTAGCCATTTCAACGGTTTCCAGATAATATCCCAACTGATAATTAGCATAAGTCGGAAAAGTTTTTTTTACGTTTGCAATTGCCTCTTTAATGATAGTCTTTGGGTCTCCACCTTGCACAGATGCCAATTGCTCGGCTGGTTCGAGTTCAACTACGTTTGTAGAATCAAAAGCCGATGCTTTTCTGGCGAAACTTTTATAACCAATAACTGACACAATAACTGTCGAGTCTAAATCTATTCTGGGAAATGAAAATTTGAATTCTCCGAGTGAATTTGCTTCGCTCGAAAAGCCTTTCGTAGGAATGCTCAAGTAAGCATGTGGGATTCCTTTTTGAGTATTTTTATCTATTATTTTTCCCGAAATTGAAGTGTATCCTTGACAAAAAACGATGCTCGGAAACAATATTAAAAATAAAAAGGAGTTAAGTCTCATATATTTTGTAACAAATCTTTAATTATTAACGTCTAAACATAAAAATATGCTCAAAAGTATTGCATCTTTTTTTATAGTTTACTTACATTTGATAAAATTATTGGTAGTTCCCAAATTAAGTATCTCAGTATTTCACCAAAAAATCAAAACCAATTAACAAAATGAAAAACTTGTTTTCACTATTATTTATGTGCTTTTTGAGTTTGACTGTTTTAACTTCAACGGCTCAAGACGACAAGAAAGGCTCTAAAGGAGGTTCAAAAGGAAAAGCAAAAGCTGAAAAACCATCTGATAAAAAAGATAAAGCAGCTGATAAGAAAGAAAAAGCAGCTGATAAGAAAGAAAAAGCTGCTGATAAAAAAGAAAAAGCTGCTGATAAGAAAGAAAAAGCGGCCGATAAAAAAGAGAAAGCTGCTGATAAAGTAGAAAAGAAAGAGAAAAAAGCTGCCGATAAAGATAATACAATCAAGCCAGCTCCGAAGCCAAATACAAAAGATGACGGCAAAGAAGCTGATGCTGCTACAAAGAAAAAAGTTGCTGGTGCTGATAAGCAAATCGGTAAGGACGAGAAAGGTCGTACAATTTTCCAAGGTCCACGTGGTGGACAATACTACATCAATTCAAATGGTAATAAAACTTATTTGAAAGCTGATAGTAAATTGTAATTAATACGCCGTTAGTAGTCAAGAAAAAGCCCCAATTCTTATCAGAATCGGGGCTTTTTACATATAGAATATGAGCTGTATTATTTTGGTCTAAACTCTTTCATAATAGCTTGATTACAAACTAAATATGGACCCTCAATCAAATCGATACAGTAGGGGATAGCAGGAAAAACGGCATCGAGGCATTGGCGGATAGCCTTTGGCTTACCAGGAAGATTCACAATCAAAGAATGATTACGAATTCCTGCGGTTTGGCGTGAAAGAATAGCCGTTGGAACGTATTTTAAACTTTCCTGACGCATTAATTCTCCGAAACCTGGCATCATTTTCTGACAAACGGCTTCGGTTGCTTCGGGCGTTACATCACGCAAAGCTGGGCCAGTTCCACCCGTTGTTACGATTAAACAACAACCATGTACATCGGCCATTTCGATGAGTGTTTGTGAGATTAAATCTTGTTCATCGGGAATCACCCTGTAAACAGTTTCAAATTCCGAAATCAAATATTCTTTCAATGTTTCAACCACTGCTTTTCCTGGAATATCTTCATAGATTCCTGCACTGGCACGGTCAGAAACATTAATAACGCCTATTTTTATCATATTTTTATGAAAAGACCAGTAAGGTTTACGAAACCCTGCTGGTCTTATTTGCTTAAGGAAATGAATTAAACACCTTCTGCTACCACTTCTTTTACTTCTGGAACCATCGTTTTCAACAAACGCTCGATTCCGTCTTTAAGCGTAACTGTCGATGATGGACAACCACTGCACGAACCTTGTAAATAAACCTTTACTTGTCCCGAAATTTCATCGAAAGAAGCAAAGTTGATAGCTCCACCATCCGATTCTACGGCTGGACGAACATATTGGTCAAGTGTAGATTTGATTTTGGCAATAACTGCCGAATCATTTGCATCAACGATTAGTGTGTTTTTATCAATGGTTTTTTGAGCAAAAACAGGATTGTTTTGTTCAAAAAATATCTTCATAAACTTCTTAATATCATACACAATATCTTCCCATTCGGTTTCATCGTCTTTTGTGATTGTGATGAAGTTAGAAGCAATAAAAATACGTCTTACGAACGGAAACTGAAATAAATCACCAGCCAAAGGCGATGCTTTTGACTCTTCGACTGTCGAGGCCAAAGATGGATAATCGAATGTAAGACCTTCGGGGGCAAGCTCAAAGTTTAACACAAATTTCATCGAATTTGGGTTTGGACTAAGCTCTGTATAAATCATTGTTTGGCGTTGCAACATGGGTTTTTTCTAATTGATAATGGAAAATTTATAATTGATAATGCTATTTTCCGAGCGTTTATCACCTATTTCTAACAAATATACAACTAAATAAGTTTGCTTTAAGCACAAAAAAGACTTGCCTAAATTATAGACAAGTCTTTTTTATTTCACTAATGAATTATAAAAGAAAAATGATTGGCACAAAACCATTCTCCATTCTCCATTCTTAATTCTAAATTAATGTCTTACGCTTGTGCTTCAACACTTACGAATGATTTTCCGTCACGTCCTTTTTTGAATGCAACGATACCATCAGCTAAAGCAAACAAAGTATGGTCACGACCGATACCTACGTTTACACCTGCATTGTGTTTCGTACCACGTTGACGTACGATGATGTTTCCAGCGATAGCCGCTTGACCACCAAATAATTTAACACCTAAGCGTTTACTTTCTGATTCACGTCCGTTTTTCGACGAACCAACACCTTTTTTGTGTGCCATGATTTCTTGAAATATTTACCTACTTATTTCTGAAAAACTTGCAGGTGAGATTAATAAATATTTTAAATGACTTTTTTGGAATTTGATGAAGATTATCCAGCGATTTCGTCGATTTGAATTTTAGTCAAATACTGACGGTGTCCGTTTTTCTTAACGTATCCTTTACGACGCTTTTTCTTGAAAACGATTACTTTTTCGCCTTTCAAGTGTTCTAAAATGGTTGCTTTTACTGAAGCACCACTCACGGTTGGAACACCTACTGAAACTGTTCCACCGTTGTCAACAAGGAGTACCTTGTCGAATACAAGTGCAGCGTTCACATCACCTTCTAATCTATGTGTATAGAGTGTGCGACCCTTTTCAACTTTAAATTGCTGCCCTGCGATTTCTACGATTGCGTACATGATTTTAAATTATAATTAACAATATCAAATTTGAATTTCCAAATCTCGCTTTTGAGCACTATTTGGGGCTGCAAAGTTAATGATATAATTTTATTTTTCAAACTATTGTTTTATTTGATTTTATTTATCAAATTGTATAATAAAACTATTCGTAATCCCTTTAACTCCTAAATTTTATGAAAATCCGTCAAATTCTTCAAGGAAAGAAAATTAATGCCCTTTTTTCGGTTACTTCAGATACGACAGTATATAATGCTTTGGTAGAAATGGCTAACAAAAATATTGGAGCAGTACTCGTTATAGATGAAGGCAACCTATCGGGAATTTTCTCTGAGCGAGATTATGCCCGTAAGATAGTGCTAAAGGGCTTGCATTCAGAAGATACATTGGTAAAAGATGTAATGACCCCTAATGTTATCACAATTGAAATGGAAGATAAATTGGAATTGGCTATGCAGATCATGTCAGATAAGCATATTCGTCACTTACCCGTGATGGAAGATGGAGTGCTATCGGGAATTATTTCAATTAATGATGTTGTGTCTTCGATAATTAAAGAGCAAAAATCGCAAATCGAATCGCTACAAGGGTATATTTCGGGCAATTATGCCTGATTTTGCTTACTGGTTATTAGTGTACTGGTAAACTGGTTTTCAATAACCAGTTTACCAGTACAAGTTCACCAATAACTAATTCTTTAAACAACAATATCTGCCCAAAGTTTTCCAGTTTTGATGCGATAAATGCCCATTTCTGATAAACCAAATTGTTTTGCTAAAAGCGATTGCTTAGTTTTTCCTTCCAAAATCTTTTTCTTGATTAGTCTTACTCTTTCGGGGGTTAGTTTACGCCCTTTTTTGGGTGGCTTGTAGTATGGAGCAAGTTTTTGATGTTCCCATGCTTCTTTTTTTGTTGCCCAACGTAGATTGTTTACTTCATTATTGTACTTATCATGGTCAAGATGAATGATTTGTTCGTGGTCTTCATCGGGCTTTTCTAAAAACAATTCAGCTATAATTTTGTGTACAGGATACGAAATATTGGTAATTTCGCTTATGGGATGTCCCTTTACACCAAGTTTTGTGCCTTTTGTATAAACCTTTAAACCTATCTTTGAGCCACTTACTGGCGAAGTCTGACTTACTTTTAAGATGTATCCATCTACGTGTAAATCTTTATAAAATGAAGCTATTCGGCCCAAATTTGATGCCATATAGCGGCGTTTGGCTCCTTCGGGTTTAAATTCTTTCCAGACTTCGTTCGGATAAGAACTAAACCTTATTGTAGCACGTAAAGGAGGCATTGGTCTCTTTTCTTTTTCCATCTTGCTTTCAATTTTTGTATCCATAATTTAATGAATAGAAAATTCTTAATCAGTATTCATCGAAGTTGATAATTACTGTTTTTAGTCACTGCACTTTTCTTTAAATTTGATCAACCCTCAAATACTTTTTTGAAAGTTGAGAGCAAGCCCGACCACGAATTGTCTTCTTTTGGTTGTGATATAACTTTTACTTTCGGAAATTCTTCTACTACTTCTTTTGCCAATACTTCATTGCTGAGTTCGACTAAATCAATGCCGCCAAATGTTCCCGACGACATCATTAAGAGATTTGTTTGAAACCAGTTTTGGCTCATCAAAAACGATTTCAATTCTTGTGCATCAGTAAACACCATCAAGTTTTCGTCGCCGAAAGCCTTTTTGATTTCATCAGGCGTAATCATCGGCATACGTTTCATTTCGAGCGTATGTGGCGAATAGAAAACAATAGCCGTATCGGCATTGTTCATTTTATGCTCATACTGTGGCAAGAAATCTTTGTTCAAGCTACTAAAGGTATGCAATTCGTAGCAAGCAACCAAACGTCTGCTCGGATATAACGATTTTGTAGCATTGGTTGTTGCTTCAAGTTTTGATGGAGCGTGGGCAAAATCTTTGTATATAAGTGTATTACTGTTTTCACCGAGCTTTTCAAGACGCTTCGAAGCACCCGAAAAATGTTGGATTGCTTCATAAAATTCTTCGTCGGTAATGCCCAAACGGTCGAGGATAATTTTCGCACCGTTGAGGTTTTTCATGTTGTGTTCGCCAAAAATCTCTAATGGTACATCTCCATTTTTAGTTTGGAGAATGCACTTGCCATTTTCGACTTTATAAGGATGTGCTTTGTAGGGATATTTTGATACATCAGCACGGTCTTTTTCACCAATAACTTTCAAAATATCATCGGTTTCATCATAAATGATGCTTCCTGCTTTTGGTAAACCATCGGCCAATTCTTCAAAAGTACGCACATAGCTATCGAAAGTAGGGAAGATATTAAAGTGGTCCCAAGCGATACCGCTAAACAGAGCAATATGTGGATGATAGAATAAAAACTTTGATTTGAGGTGAATCTTTGATTCTGGGTATTCGTCACCCTCGATAATGATTACGGGTGAATCATCGTTCAATTCAACCATAATGTCAAAGCCTTCGATTTGAGCTCCAACCAAATAGTCAAATTTGCGATCAAAGTATTTCAAAACGTGCAGAATAATACTTGTGATACTGGTTTTGCCGTGGCTTCCTGCAATCACAACACGTTGTTTATTAAGACTTTGCTCGTAAATGTATTCAGGAAATGAATAAATTTTCAGGCCAAGTTCTTGAGCTTTAGCGAGTTCGGGATTATCGGCAAAGGCGTGCATTCCGAGAATTACGGCATCTAAATCGGCCGTGATTTTTTCGGGAAACCAACCAAATTCGGCAGGTAAAATACCCGCTGCTGCCAATCGGCTTTTCGATGGGTCGTTGATTTCATCATCCGAACCCGTAACCTGATACCCTTTCTTGTTTAATGCAAGGGCAAGATTGTGCATAACAGCACCCCCAACAGCTATAAAATGTATTTTTTTAGACATGAAAAAATAATGATGAATGTTGAATGATGAATGATGAATTAAGACATAAGAAAGTTAGCTCTTCAATTATAATACATTTTAAATAAAAAACTAACATTTAACATTCAACATTTATCATTCACAATTAATAAAATTTCATTGCAAAGTTCTTAATTTAATATGACATTTGCACATATTTTTCACATTTCCATCATTATCCGTCGAAAGCGGTAAAAGCTATCAGTCGATTTGTTGAGTAACTCAATCAATTGCACTACTTTTAAAGATATGAAACGTTACATAGACCTTATCGAACAAACCTTTGAGTTTCCAACTCGTGAGTTTGGTGTTGATGAAAATCATACATTACTTTTCAATAACGTTCGCTTGACCGATATTATTAAGGAGTATGGAACCCCCTTGAAAATTAGTTATTTGCCAAAAATAGCAGAGCATATTGATAATGCAAAATTGCTTTTCAGAAATGCTATGAAAAAGTATAACTACAAAGGTAATTATACGTATTGCTATTGCACGAAATCATCGCATTTTAAGTTTGTCATCGAAACGGCTTTAAAAAGCAATGTTCACCTCGAAACTTCTTCTGCATTTGATATAAATATCATCAGAGCTTTGTATGATGATGGAAAGATAAACAAGAATACTTACGTAATTTGTAATGGATACAAGCGTCCGAAATACTTAGAAGACATTTCAGCGTTGCATAATGATGGTTTCATCAACTGTATTCCGATTCTTGACAATCTAAAAGAGATAGATTATTACCTCGAAAATTCAACGGCCGAAACTGTAAGTGTTGGTATCAGAATTGCGACTGACGAAGAGCCAAATTTTGCTTTTTATACTTCTCGTTTGGGTGTTCGCTATAATGATATTAATAGTTTGTATTTAGAGAAAATCAAACCAAATCCACGATTTAAGCTCAAAATGTTGCACTTTTTTATCAATGCAGGTATCAAAGATAACGCTTATTATTGGTCTGAGTTAACTCGTTTTATGTTTAAATATTGCGAGATGAAAAAGATTTGCCCAGACCTTGATTCGATTGATATTGGTGGTGGATTACCGATTCAGACATCGTTGGTTTTCAACTACGATTACCAAGCAATGATTGATGAAATTATCGAAAATATCCAATGGATTTGTAATAAAAATAACGTGCCAGTACCACATATCTTTACCGAATTCGGTAGCTATACGGTTGGCGAAAGTGGTGCGGTGATTTATAAAGTTATCGACAAAAAACAACAAAATGATCGTGAGTTGTGGTACATGATTGATGGCTCATTTATTACGCAGTTGCCTGATTCGTGGGGAATTGGCCAGAAATATATCATGATGCCCGTCAATAATTGGGATAGCCCGTATGAAAAAGTAAACCTTGGTGGATTGACTTGCGACTCGGCCGATTTCTACAATACCGAGGCTCACTCTGAGGATTTGTATTTGCCAATTTTTGATATTGAAAACGAAGACCAGTATATTGGTTTCTTTCATACTGGAGCGTATCAAGAATCATTGGGTGGCTATGGTGGCATTCAGCACTGTTTAATTCCTGCACCGCAGCATGTATTAGTGAATTTAGACGATGAAGGAAATATCGTAACAGAACTTTTCTCGCCTGAGCAAGACAGCGATTCTATGCTGAAAATTTTAGGTTTTAAAGCAAACGGAAATGGTGAAGCTCCCAAAACCACGACCGTAAAAAAAGTAAAAAAGGCTACCGAAGAAGTTGTAGAAGAAGTAGCTTCATAAAATATTTATTGAAGAACAACGTTTAAGAAAAAATGGATTTGTGCAGAATAGGTATGCTGCACAAATCCGTTATATATAGAGAGAATAAAAACCGAAATTCTGATGAAAGTTAAAATACTGATTTTGAGCCTTTTAGTGGTAGGGGCAATGGCTTCATGCAAGCGTCAGCAATGTCCTGCTTATGGCAAAACTGCCCCAAAAACTACTGTTGATAAAAGACACGCTTGATTTTATACAATCTGAGTAATAAATTGAGATGCTTCGAGCAGGCTGCTAAATTGCCAGTCAGCTAAGTCTGTTGTTTCTTTACCACCAGTGATATGGATTGTTTTTACACCTGCTTTTTTTCCTGCTTTAACATCACGTTCGGCATCGCCAATCATAAAAGATTGTGTTGAGTCGATTTCATATTTGGCCATTGCTTTTTCGAGCATTAGCGAATCGGGTTTGCGTAAAAGCGAGTTTGAGGTATAATTCGGGTGGTGTTTCGAGAAATATAAATCATCAATGATTCCGCCGCATTCGGTCTGCAAAATTTCATGGAAATCTTTTACCAGACTTTCGGTATAGAGTCCTTTTGAAATTCCTGCCTGATTTGTCACTACAATGAGCATATAGCCCGCTTTTTTGAGCAACGAAAGCCCCTCAGCTACGCCTTCTCTAATCACAAAATCTTCTTTTCGACTTACGTAGTCGTGTTGTTCTTCGTTTAGTACTCCGTCTCGGTCAAGGAAAACACACTTTTTCATGCAAAATTAGTTTAGCGTCACAGATTTATTGATATGTTAGATAAATGTATCAATATTACAAATTAAAGAAAAAATATAAATATTTTAAACAATTCGTCTCATAAAATTATTATAAGAAGGTTTTAGCTATTATTTTTGAATTTATCAAACTAAAACCCTTATAACCGTTATGGAGTCGATAATCAATTATTTTGCCACAATTCCATCATCGCACAGAAGTGCTATTCTGATTGGTGGCATCGCTTTCTTTTGGATGGCCGAATATGCTGTGCCGCTATTCAACTTTAAATACAATAAAATTAAACATGCGGGAATTAATATCTTTTTTACGCTTACGACAATCGTTATTAATTTTGCGTTGGCTTTTATTTTACTAAAATCGGCTGAATGGGCGGTAAATAATAACTTTGGAATCCTCCAATTATTGCCCAGCATGCCACTTTGGGCATACACAATTGTTGGTTTACTTTTGCTCGATTTGATTGGAGCGTGGTTTGTTCATTGGACAGAACACAAAGTAAAATGGATGTGGAAATTTCATTTGATTCATCATTCAGATACAAATGTTGATACAACTTCTGCCAATCGCCATCATCCAGGCGAAAGTATTTTTCGTTTTATTTTTACTACGGCAGGAATTGTAATTGCAGGGGCTCCGATGTGGATGGTGTTTATGTATCAGGCGATTTCGGTGCTACTTTCGCAGTTTAATCACGCTAATATTGTGATTCCAAAATGGCTCGATAATGCCATCAGTTGGGTGATAGTTTCGCCTGATATGCACAAAGTTCATCATCATTATGTGCTGCCTTACACTGATTCAAATTATGGCAATATCTTTTCGATTTGGGATAGACTTTTCGGTACATACATGACCCTTGACCGTGAAAAAATCGTTTATGGTATTGATACCCACATGAAACCCGAAGAAAACGACCGTTTGGGAAGTTTGCTAAAAATTCCGTTTGAGGCATATCGAAAGCCAGTAGGGGAATAGATAAATTATAGAGACATGGCACAGCAACGTCTCTATTTTGATAAAAATTTTGGAATAAATGTTTTTATCTGTAACTTAGGATAGTAAAAGTAAAGATAAATGTTTCACGAAAATCTTTTAGAGCAAATACTCGATTTACCCGATGCTGCAATATTGATGCAAGAGGTAAACGTTCGACTTAATGAAGAAAGGCAACGTAGAGAAAAATTCTACAATGACATCGACGAGTCAATGAAAGCCGAGTTCATTAATGGTGAGATAATTGTGCATTCACCTGTAATGAAACGGCATAACACAGCTACTGGCTTGCTGTACCAACTTTTGAATATATATTGCTATAAACACAGCCTCGGCTTTGTTGGCTTCGAGAAAATCATGACCGTTTTTACTCGAAACGATTACGAACCTGATATTGTGTTTTTTGGAAATGAAAAAGCTAAAGATTTTAAAGAAGTTCAAACACTTTTTCCAGTTCCAGATTTTGTAGTCGAGATTCTTTCAAAAAGTACGGCTAAGAATGACCGAGGAGTAAAGTTTGATGATTACGAAACCCACAAAGTAGCTGAATATTGGATTATAGACCCTGATGCTGAAGTAGTTGAGCAGTATTTGCTACAAGAAAAACGCTACGAATTAAATCTTAAATCAAGCAACGGAACAATAACAAGTAAGGTTATTGAAGGCTTTGAAATTCCGATTCGAGCTATTTTTGATGAAAAACTTAATTTTGAAACTTTACAAAGTTTGCTAAAATAAATTTTACAAAACGGTGCCTTTGACTACGCTCAGGCACCGTTTTTTTACATCCATTCCCAAGCACTCTGATAAGCACCAATTTCCTGAGTATAATTTATAAATTCTTCATAGAAATCAGAACTTGCCAACGTAGCACTATCGCCAATGACGACGAGTTTTTTTCTGGCACGAGTCATGGCCACATTCATTCGGCGAATATCCGATAAGAAACCAATTGCACCTTCGGCATTACTACGAGTAAGACTGATGTAAACAATATCTCGTTCTTGTCCTTGAAAACTATCAATTGTATTAACTGAAATGTGAGCCAACACTTCTTGTAATTCAGGCGTGTGTTCTACTTGTTCTTTCAGAATTGAAATTTGTTGTTTGTAAGGCGAAATGATTGCGATACTTGGGAATTTATCAGTACTAAATTTTTTCTTCAATTCTTCTACATAACCGTTCAAATGTTTTACTAAGAATGCAGCTTCATCGGGGTTAGTTGAACTTGTACCTTCGAGTTTTTCATCAAAACTACAACCAGCAGTATCAATAAAAGCTAATGGTGAATCTTCTGGAAAAAGTAGATTTTTTGCTACAGAATGATGTGCTTTCAGTTTGTTTTCGTAGAAAATCTTTGACGAATGTGCCATAATTTGCTCATTCATGCGATATTGTTCTTCCAAAAGAATAACTGCTTCGGGGTGAAGTGCAACACATTTTTCGAGCAAAGTAGTGCTTAAACCAGCCTTTGCTGCTTCGTTTGATTTGATTGTCGGTGGTAATTGGCAATGGTCGCCTGCTAAAACTACCTTTTGGGCTCTCAGAATCGGAATCCAGCAGGCGGGTTCTAAGGCTTGCCCCGCTTCATCAATTACTACTGTATGAAACTTCACATTTCGCACGGTATAATGATTTGAGCCAACCAATGTTGCTGTGATTACTTGTGCTTTTGCGACCAAATCATCAATGATATACTGTTCGGTATTGCCCACTTCTTTCATTATTTTGTGGGCTTCATCAAACAAGGCTTTGCGTTGGTCACGCTCCGATTTTCCAAAACTTCGCTTGTATTTATGAGCCATATTTTTGTATTCATTGGCTTGTTTTTTGAGCGTTTTAGCATTTTTTATCATCGGGTGGTCGGTCATTTTTGCATCCAGTGTCAAGGACATCAAACGCTCGGTTACTCGTGCTGGATTTCCAACTCGAAGCACGTTTAAACCTTCTTCGTGGAGTTTTTCGCTCAATAAATCTACTGCGGTATTACTCGGGACAACCACTAAGATTTTCTGATTACCTTGTTTGATTAAAGCCTTGATAGCTTGAACCAGAGTAGTTGTTTTACCAGTGCCAGGTGGGCCATGAATGATAGATAGTTCATTGGCCGAAAGTATTTTATCTACTGCTTCGTTTTGTGAAGCGTTTAGTTTTGGAAATGTGATTTTATGCAGATTTTCGTTGAAAGTTGGCTGTTTTTCGCCTGTCAGAACTCTAACTAAGCTACCTTCGGGTTTATCAGCAAGGTCATTGGCAGATTTAAGAGCCGCCTGCATTTCATCGTAAGAATTATCATCAAAAAGCACGTCAATGCCGAGTTTTCCATCACGGGCAAAATCGGGTAGTTCATCGGTGCGAAGCGTAATTTTTAATCTATTGCCATTTTGGTGCGAGATTGTGCCTTCTACACGGTCTTTTTGTGGGTCGTGATTGCCGAAAAAAACGGCAGGCATTCCAGTACGTAATTGGTGCGAAATATCTTGGTGCGTAGTTCGTTCGACTTCAACCGTAATGTAATCGCCACGACTCATTTCTGAGCCTCTGATAGCAATCGGATACCACGTAAGTCCATTAGCACGACGCTCGGCAACGGAAGACTGTTCGGTAAGTTTGCGATACTGTGCGTGGTCTTCTTCACGCTCGGTTTTTAGTAAATCAAGAAGTTTTTTGAAATAATCCATACACAAAGGTACGGAATTATTGAGAAGAGGGTAGTGTGTTTGAGATTAGTCAAAAAAACTATTTAGAGTAATTTTGTTTAAATCGCTTATAAGCAGCCTTTACCAACCTCTCACGATTGACAGGATGAGCAATTTTGATGGGTTCTTTGGCTCATTCGACCAAGTTTTCCATATAAATAAGCAATGCCACCTTAAGGCCTAATAGATATAATCGCCAAAGCTATCTGTACAAATTTGACTTGTAATATCAATGGCACTGTTGATCGCAGTTACTTTTGGGTTTCGGCGAATAATCGAAGTATCATTCATATAGTCAACTCGCATCATGATAACTAATGGATTATCATCAACGAAGTCATACGATTCTCTTGTTCTGCAAAGAAACGTAGAAACGATTTTATCTCTGCTACGTTTTTTATATTTTCCTGTAATTATCTGCCAAAGGAATAATTCCATCGGAGAATATTGCGGTATGAATGCCCAAAGCTTTGGTTAAAAATTAATTAATCTTACTGATTTTCTTAGTTACGTGTTCATTCCCTTGAATAATTTTTACAATATAATTGCTATCTGGTAAATTTCTGATATCAAGTTTTGTTGAGAAAGATGTTGCTGTTTTTTCAAATACATCATCATAGAAAACTCTTCCCATTGTTACATCGCTTATAACTACTTTTAAGGGTTCTGAACTTTCATTATCAAGAGTCAATAGTAAATAATCAATTGTTGGATTTGGATAAATATTCATATTTAACATGAGAGGATTCTCTTTTTCAGTTTTTTTCTCAATAAATGCCATCTTAAAGTCATTTGTAGATACAAGGTTATTGACTGAGTTAGTAACTGACGTTTTTGCATTAATTGTTTCTGTAGGAAAGAAAAACATTGGCGTTTCGGTAACTGTCAAAGAGAATTTTCCACCAACGCCTGAAATAGATGTCACATTCATTGAATCTATTCCTACGCTTGGAGTGTAGATATTTGCTTTAATAACGTTACCAAGGTTCAATGTATAGTTGGCAGTCCGTCCTTTTTCATCAGGGATAGCTAACACATAAGCTGATTTTCCATTCAATTCATAACGGTCAACTAATGGGTCTTGAGAGATGGTTTCCATATAAACATAGTTGCCCATCAATTTATTTGTTTGATAAATATAATCAGCGGCGGGTTTACGACTCTGGTCTTGATTAATTAATCCAGATGAACCAAATTGAATGGGATTGGCAAAGTTATCATCATAGACTTGGTAGAAAAAGGTTCTTTCAATGCCCAAACGATTGTACATTAAAGAAGACCTCAATGCCCAATCAGCTTGAGTGATAGATGCAGATTTGTTACCAATAGGAATAGCCTTTAAAGGGCTTCCTTGATTCAAATCATAGCCTAATTCGGTAATCCAAACGGGCATATCGTTTAAATATTCATGAGCCATTTGTACAAAATCTTTCGCTACTTGCCCAGCATTTGATACTTCTGGAGCAGCTCCACGAGTGGAGGTGCCACTTTGAGTAGAATTAGCATTATCGGCATACAAATGGTAGTTGACCACATCCCAACATAAATTTACTGAGCCGTCAGCGTTATAACCTCTAAATTCTTTGCACCAATCTATCATTCCTCTCACATAGTCTGGTTTTGCAAAAGATAGACCAGACATTACAACTTTCATAGTAGGGTCTGCATTCTTAACTCCTACACCAGGTCCCATTGTGTTTTTGTGTCCATCATAAAAAGCCGATAAGTTAGCAGCGTGTTCACGAGCAGTTTGGTATGCATTACGACCTTTCCACCATTTATCTCGTTCGTTGCCACATTCTATGTATTTAACTACACCTAAACCAATTTTTACTACGTTTATTCTATCGAATGTCCAACGTGGTTTGCTATAAACACTTACTAATGATTGATCAACATTAGCATTGCTACCATAGCGGGCAGCATACTGAAAGGCTACTCTTGCTTGTTCTATATAAGAAGCAGGGTCTGTAACAGATTTGCCATATTTTACAGGAGTTACATTATTATCTCTTTCAGCTAAAGGATAAGTATTCACAAGCCAATCAGGTGCTGTTTGGATGCAAGCCAAGACTTCGATACCTTCTAATTTACAACGTTGGTAAACAGCATCATAATCCCAGCCGCCATTAAAAGTTGGGTTAAATGTATAATTTCCTTCGCTTGCTTCAAGTTTGTCCCAGTCGATGTAATGACGAAAGCCACTGAAAGATTTCATCGCTTTCATTTTTTTTTCATCAATTTTATCAGCGTTAGATGTATCATAAAAATCCCATTCAAAGCCATTTATGCCCAGACCTTGTTTCATTGGAATCATTTTTTTGGGAGCAGCAGCAATTACTTTTGTACTTGCTGTATAGGTACCGTACAATTCTATTTCAGTAGGATAATTACCATAAGTATTGATTAATAAATACCTGATATTTGCAGTTGGAGGGGTTTTCAAGATAAAATTATTAGGATTAGTTGGGTCAGGTCCTACCCACTCATTATATAATTCTCCGGTAAATTTAGCAACTGTAATTTTCTCCCATTTATCGGTAATGATTGAAAGTGTCATTGGTTGACTTGCAAAACTTCCTTGACCATCATGGAAACGAATACTTTGTAAGGTCATTTTTTCATCAGAAGCAAGGGGATAATAAACATCCCAATTACTCAAAATCTTTCCCCAACCCGATTCTACAGTTACTCCCAAAACACCATCTGAGAGCCCTTCTAAGCCATAATTTACGTTATTCAATTGATACCAACGTTTACTATCAATAGGAATTTTTGTGCCTACGATTGTTGGAGTGGGAGTAACGGGTGTAGTTGACGTTGTGCCAAGAGGTACCACATCACCCAAAGGACTTGTAGCCGTTGTTGTAGCAGCAAGACCATACACTTGCACTTTTTGAGGGATATTATTACCATATTTATGAATAATGATGGCATCAGCATCTATGGGTGTGCCAACCACAATATCAACAAATTGGTTGTAAGTAAGCCCTTCAAATAAGCCTAAGAAAATTCTTGTACTACCATCTAAAGCATAAATTGAAACTGGATTATCAGTAAAAGTACCCTCATAATCGTACAATGAAAGTTTTGTAATCTTAGTACGACGCTCTAAAGTCAAGCGAATATCAACCCATTTTGCATTGTTTCCCCAAGCACTGGCAACTAAGCTACTTAGATCATCATTCAACCAAGGAGTGTAATCTTGTCCTGTATTTTCTCCTGCTTTTATTGCAGTAATTTTAACCCTTGATGCCGTCACGACTGGTGCGATTGCAATAGAGGTTGTAGACTGGGTAGTTACGGTAGAGGTAGTTACGGTAGAGGTAGTAGTAGCCGCAGTACCATAAATTTGCACTTTTTGAGGAATATTATTGCCATATTTATGAATAATGATGGCATCTATATCAAAAGGATTTGTAACAGTAATATCAACAAATTGCTTGTAAGTAAGTCCTGCAAAAGTCCCTAAAAATGTTTTAGTTACACCATCTAAGCCATAAATCGAAACAGGATTATCACTGAAAGTGCCTTCATAATCGTATAAAGAAAGTTTGGTGATTTTACTGCGTTTCTCTAATGTCAATTTTACATCGACCCATTTAGAATTGTTACTCCCCCATACACTTGTTACTAAGCTATTTAGGTCATCGTTTAGCCAAGGGGAATAATCTTGCCCTGTATTTTCACTTGGAGTAATATCCACAATCTTGATACGTGTTGCGGTTTGACTAAAACCCACAAAAGAAGTAATAAAAAGGATTATAAAAACTATTGACTTTTCCATGGACATCGATGATAGAGTTTTTATAAAAAGAAAAATTTACTTAAAACAAGGTGTTTACTATATTTTGGATACCACTTTCTATTAACCGTTTAAATTAATACTCTAATCAAAGAAATTTGGTTGGTTAATTTTAATAATCTTGAAAAAATTATTGAACTTTTAACGCTAATTTTATTAAAAGGATACATTAATCTAAGTTAGCTTTTTACTTTGTAAACTTTCTACAATAGTAGGTGAGCCCCTATCTTGATAATATGATGGTTATCATATGTGTAAAAAAATATGATTTTTCAAGTAATAAATTAAATTTTATCGAGTGTAAGTTTGGGTAGTAAGTGGATATAAAGCAGCTAATTCAACTCCTAAATTCCAAATTGAAAGAAGAACCTCAAAAGTTATCTATACATTCTTTTTTACTATTGTAATAAAAGAAACATAATAGGTTTCACTATAAAAGAAGTAGTGTGTGAATTGTCTCTAATTGATTATTTAATGCAGCTTTGAGGTAACATAAATAAAAGCCCGAACAAAGTGTTAAAATTTTAATAGTAAGTAAGTTAAAAATATACTTGAGATTACAACTTTTTTTGCATTAATTGAATGTTCTTAATTGAAACCAACTATTAATCTTTGTCCTGTTTTTTTGCTTTCAATTTTTAAGCGAACTTAGTAATAATCTTGCTTTTAATCGTTTAGCAAGACTAATAAATGCATTATAATCGGCTTGGTTTGTAGGATGTATCGTTATTGTTGCTATTTGTAGTATTTCATCCAAGAATAGCAGTTTTTGTCAATTATGAAGAATGGGAGTCTCTGAAAACAAGTAAAGCCCTGATTATCAGGGCTTTACGGTAGTACCGAGGACGGGAATCGAACCCGTACGAGTTTAAAAGCTCACAGGATTTTAAG
>OFDC01000326.1_pt1 | contig 39943 bp, 30 predicted proteins | sample 1520941 | NCBI WGS metagenome assembly OFDC01 (sample SAMEA94258168, study PRJEB24077) | hot springs metagenome | biome: Aquatic biome; feature: Water | place: India | collected 2012-12-06 | depth 5 m | reverse complement strand
ACCTTAAATGTACGGTGTGTCGTACGGGCGGTTGCCACTATTTAAGGTTTGCGGTCGGGCTTGACCGTCTTGTAGAAGGAATCCCCTTGCTTTAGGGAGGGGAGGAAGTCAATGGTTTGCCCTTAACTGCTCGCGCATTTGTTTTTTTTGCTCACGGCGATGGCGAAAAAAATCCTGTAACAACGCGCGGCTTTGCTCTGCCATTACGCCTTGTTTTACGGTCAAAAAATGATTATAAAACGTCACTTGACTAAAATCCTGCTGGCTGACAATCATGCCTGCTTTCGGCTCTGTCGCTGCAAACACCAAGCGCGATACTCTGGCATGAATAATCGCTCCTAGACACATGGTGCAAGGTTCAAGCGTGACAAACAGTTCACAATCCGCTGGCAGACGGTAATTGTCAAAATATTGACACGCCTGCCTTATTGCCACTATTTCGGCGTGGGCAGTGGCATCATGACTTAAAATCGGTTGATTGTAGCCTTTGGCTATGATAATGCCTTGATGCACAATCACCGCACCCACTGGCACTTCCCCCAGCTGTCCGCCCTCGGCTGCAACGTCAAGCGCCGCTTGCATAAAGGCATAATCGCTGTCACAAAAGTCGCTGTCACAAAAGCCTGTTTCACAACAGTCATGCTCACTAGCATTCATTTATGATACCACCCAAACTACTGTGGCAACTGCCAATCTATCGGGCTTTTGCCGTGCGCTATCAAATAATCATTGGCTTTGGAAAAAGGACGGGTGCCAAAAAAACCACCCCGATTGGCACCAAGCGGTGATGGATGCGTGCCTGTAATGATTAAATGCTTAGAGGTATCAATAAAACGGCCTTTTTTCTGCGCGTAACTCCCCCATAGGATAAAGACACAGTGCTCACAGTGCTGATTGACAGCCTCAATCACCGCATCAGTGAACGTTTCCCAGCCAATACGCTGATGACTGCCCGCCTGCCCTGCTTCTACAGATAACATACTGTTAAGCAGCAGCACCCCTTGGGTCGCCCAATGGGTCAAATCGCCATGTTTTGACGGGGCGATACCCAAATCGGCGGCAAGCTCTCGTAAAATATTTTGTAGACTTGGCGGTTTGGGAATGGCTTTGGGCACAGAAAAAGATAACCCCATCGCTTGTCCCGCGCCATGGTACGGGTCTTGACCCAAAATCACCACTTTCACCTGCGACAAAGGCGTCAAATTAAACGCATTGAACATCTGACTACCTGAAGGATAAATCACTTTTTGCGCATGATATTGATCTCGCAAAAACTGGCGAATGTTATCCATATTGCTGCTCGTTAATTCTGTCGCCAAGGCGTGCTTCCAATCGTCAGGCATTTTGACATTGGCTAAAATTTGTTGTTGTTCAGGCGTTAATGTTTTCATGGTTGATCTGCTATCAAAAAATTATAAAAAAAGCCAAAGAATCTCTTGGCTTTATTGTAGCAAATAATTGTCGTCAATAACTGCAACACTTCATGCTGGCTATTTTAGACTGATTATTCTGTGAAGGTTTGACGCAGGGTAAAATCGTCTAATTTCACCGCTTCACGGCTGGTTTTTTGGGTGGGTGGAATCACTTGCGCTTCGCCTGTCACTACCACTTTACCGTCTTGATTGGTCACTTGGCAATCTAACACCACCCATTTTTTGCTATCGTCTTTACTTTTCACCGTCAAGGTCGCGGTTAAAGTATCACCGATATGCACAGGACGACGAAACGACAAGCTTTGGTTTAGATAAATTGTCCCCAAGCCTGGAAATTTGGTACCAATCAAGGCTGATAATAGACCGGCTGCCCACATACCATGCGCAATCACGCCTTTAAACTGGCTTTGCTCGGCATACTCATTATCGAGATGCACAGGGTTGTAGTCATGGGTAACCAGCGCAAATGCTTTGACATCATCTGCGGTCACTTGCCGGGTCATGCTGGCAGTTTGCCCGATAGTTAATTCATCATAGGTAAAATTACTAAAAGTTGTCATTGTCCGTCCTTTTTTTTGCTTAATTTCATAAAAAACCACGATTAAAAAATCGTTGTAATGGTTTGACTATAAGTTTGACTATAGCATAAATTTTGCAAATTTTTATGACAATGACTATGCATTCATGAATTCATCTGACTTTAACAATTACAAATTTTTTATCTTTTTGCTTGACTTGATGAACTGCTAATAAAATCAAGCCTCTAGGATTTTTGCAAAAAAATAGGCAAAAAATTGAAAAAAATACAAGCTAGAATTACAATTTTTTTTACGCTATATTGTGCGAAATAATAAAACAACCCCTAGATATAGTAGTTTTTTGCAAAACCTTGCAATAATTGGGCAATAGCATTGCAATGCTAGATAAGTGATATGGCTTCGGCTCAAAAGCGGTCGTTAAAAGCCGCACACACTCACTATACTTTCGGTTCGCTGTTTTATTTGACATTTTTATCTCACCACCTCTCACTCAGCGCCTTTTTAATATATACAGATATGACGTTGATAAACAGGTAACAAAAGGAACGTATTATGACTCGTACTGAAGACATCCTCGTGCAAAAACGCGACGGGCGTTTGGAAAAAATTGATTTGGATAAGATTCACCGAGTCATCGAGTGGGCAGCAGAAGGGCTTGATAATGTGTCTGTCTCACAAGTAGAAATCAGCTCGCACATCCAGTTTTATGACAAAATCACCACCAAAAGCATCCATGAAACCATCATTAAATCAGCCGCGGATTTGATTTCTGCGGCAACGCCTGATTATCAGTATTTGGCAGCGCGATTGGCAATTTTTCATTTACGCAAAATCGCGTTTGGTCAGTTTGAGCCGCCGCATCTGTTTGATCATGTCACCAAACTGACCCAAGAAGGTCGGTATGATGCGCATATTTTGCAAGACTTTAGCAAAGAAGAATTTGATATACTCAATGACTATATTGACCACAACCGTGATTTGAGCTTTGCGTATGCCGCCGTCAAACAAATGGAAGGCAAATATTTGGTGCAAGACCGCGTCAGCAAACAAGTCTTTGAAAGCCCACAATTTTTGTACATGCTTGTCGGTATGTGTCTGTTTGCCAGTTACGACAAACAATATGACAAGGCGGCGCGATTAGATTATATCAAGCGCTTTTATGACGCCACGTCCACTTTCAAAATCTCACTGCCAACGCCAATCATGTCGGGCGTGCGTACCCCATCGCGTCAGTTTAGTTCATGTGTACTTATTGAATGTGATGATAGCTTAGACAGTATCAACGCCACCACCAGTGCCATCGTGCGGTATGTGTCACAGCGTGCCGGTATTGGTGTCAATGCGGGTCGTATTCGCGCATTAGGTAGCCCAATTCGTGGCGGTGAAGCGCAGCACACTGGCTGTATTCCTTTTTACAAACTATTCCAAACTGCGGTTAAATGCTGCTCACAAGGCGGCGTGCGCGGGGGTGCAGCGACCTTGTTCTACCCGATTTGGCATCTAGAAGTGGAAAATCTGCTGGTGCTCAAAAACAACCGCGGCGTGGAAGACAACCGTGTTCGCCACATGGATTATGGCGTGCAAATCAATAAAACCATCTATACCCGATTGATTAAAAATCAAAACGTGACCCTGTTTTCACCATCGGATGTGCCAGGTTTGTACGATGCTTTTTTTGCCGATCAAGCCGAGTTTGAGCGTTTGTATCAGCAATATGAGCAAGATGACTCCATTCGCAAACGCAGTGTGCCCGCGCAAGAGTTGTTTAGCTTGATGATGCAAGAGCGTGCCAGCACGGGTCGTATCTATGTGCAAAACGTTGACCATTGCAACACCCACAGTCCGTTTGACCCAAGTGTCGCGCCAATTCGCCAATCCAACCTATGTATGGAAATCGCGCTACCGACCCAACCGCTTGACAACATCAATGATGAAAGCGGTGAAATCGCGCTTTGTACGCTATCAGGGATTAACTTGGGTGAAATCAACCAATTAGAAGACATCAAAGAGCCAGCGGAACTGATCGTACGCGCGCTAGATGCCTTGCTTGACTACCAAGACTATCCGGTCATTGCTGCTAAAAATGGCTCTATGAAACGCCGCACGCTGGGTATTGGTGTCATCAACTATGCCTATTATCTTGCCAAAAACGATACCAAATATTCAGATCCTACGGCGCTCGGTTTAACCCATCGCACTTTTGAAGCCTTACAGTATTATCTGTTGGTGGCGTCCAATAAACTGGCTAAAGAGCAAGGGGCGTGTCCTGCATTTGGCGATACCACGTATTCACAAGGTGTTTTACCGATTGATACCTATAAAGCAGACATTGATGCGATTTGTAATGAGCCGCTACAACTCGACTGGGAAGCACTGCGTCACGATATCAAAACCCACGGTCTTCGCAACTCAACCTTGACCGCCTTGATGCCATCAGAAACCTCTAGCCAGATTGCTAACGCAACTAATGGCATTGAGCCACCACGCGGTCTGGTATCTGTCAAAGCATCAAAAGACGGTATTTTAAAACAAGTGGTGCCTGAGATTGATAGGCTCAAAGATCAATATGAGCTATTATGGCAAATGCCAAATAACAAAGGTTACTTGAGTCTTGTGGCGATTATGCAAAAATTCATTGACCAAAGTATCTCAGCGAATACCAACTACGACCCAACCAAGTTTGAAGATAGCCGTGTCCCGATGAAGGTGATGATTCAAGACTTGTTGATGGCGTATAAATTGGGCGTTAAGACGCTGTATTATCATAATACCCGTGACGGTGCCAATGATGCCCAAGACGACCTTGAAAATGGCTGTGCTGGCGGTGCTTGTACACTGTAATAAGGGTCATAATATGTATAAAGGATTTAATCTTACACTTAATAATTCTTTTTTTGATTATAAATTACAGCAAGATATATCAATAATCAAAAGAGGTATTCTCAATCAAAATGAGGCAAATAAAGATAAAATCAGAAAAGATATTAAAGAACTAATTAAAAATAATAATTCTATATCTGCCAATGATATTATTTTAAATTGGTTTAGAATTTCAGACTATGATATTTTTTTATCGCATTCTCATTCTGATAAAAATTTAGCCATAAATTTAGCTTCGTGGCTAAATCTAAAATTTGGTCTTCGTACTTTTATTGATTCTTGTATATGGGGGAATTTTATAGATTTAGCTAGAGATTTAAATAATAGTTATTCGCTTACTCAAAATAATAGCTATGATTATGATAAAGCACAAAATGTATTTACTCATGTCAATGCCTTATTAAACACTAGTTTAACAAACATGATTAATAGATGTGAAAGTGTATTCTTCTTAAATACTGATAATTCAATAGCAGAAAGTAGTTATACGAATCAAGATATAACTTTATCACCTTGGATATATCATGAGCTTCTTATAACTAAAGTCATAGAGAAAATTAAACCAAGACCAAGCCTTGAATCTTTAACTAAAAGTGATTTTTTAGCTTTTGATTCGATTAATGAAAGCCTAATAATTGAGTATGATGCAGAAATTTCACATTTATTTAACTTAGACAATGCTAAATTAAAGAATTGGGAAATACTTTACAGTAAGAATATTCCTAATAAAATCAAGAGTCATCCATTAGATATATTATATTTATCTACAGGAAGGAATAATATGTATGGCTGATAATGAATATAATAAATTTAACCATTTATCTTTAATTCAAGAAATTATTAGCCGTCTAGCCTCAAACTCTTTTATGATAAAAGGATGGCTAGTTGCTATCCTAACTGGTTCTCTAGCGTTATCGGATAAAATCGCCACAAAAATACCTTGCTTGCCATTATTATACTTTTCATTAATTATTCTGTTTTGGATTTCAGACGCTTACTTTCTCTATTTAGAAAGAAAGTATCGAGAAAAATATAATAAAGTAAATGAATTAAGGTTCATTAATTACAATTTAACTTTAGAAAAAAAGACTAAAATAGAAGAACTTTCCTCTTACTTAAATTCATATTTTGCAATATCGAAAGTTATATTTTACTTTCCTTTAATAGCAATAATTTGCTTTTTGATACAGGGAAATAGTTAAAACCTTTACAAAAATTAGGAAGTGTTAATGATTAATCGACTAATTTGAAATACCAACCCTTTTACTTTTTTATATTTTGCATAAGTCATCCAAAAATGAATCAAATAATTCACTCGAAATTTTGCTTATTGCTAGGATTATTCATTACCCAAATTGTTGGCTGCGCATTAATACCGCAAACATACGACAGTCCGATTCCTGTGTATGTTGACTTGGGTGATGCCATACCTGCCACCACCCTGCCCAATTCAAAAGCCAATACCTAAACCATGAGTCACTAAGGCTTGGTATCAGGCTTGTCCGATTGTGCCAGTTTTTCTGACGCTACCACTTTATCTTTGCCGGGTACAGTATTGGCAAAATTTGAATGGGTAACATCAATCGGTTTGCCCATCATCACACGGCTGGTCGGTAACGCATTTTTGAGCCCCACTTCTTGCATCATCTCCGCGATTTTTAAAATCATATCAGTTTGTTTTTGATTAAAATCCATCGCGCCTTTCACATTGAGATAGCATCTCACTTCGACAAGATACGCGTCTTGCTGAGTGCCAGAGATACGCACTTGATTCCATACGCTGTTGGTGTCCGGATGGTTGGTGATATAAATTTGCGTCTGCTCGATAAATTCCTTGAGCTCACTGATTTCGCTATCGCGCGAGATATAGAACACTTGCGAAAAATGAAACATGTCGCGCTGCGAGACATTTTCAATGCTCATTGATGAGAAATTGCCATTTGGAATCGTCACCACCGTGCGATCGGTGGTGCGCAGACGGGTGGAGCGGATACCGATGTCTTCAACCGTACCTTCTTGCGTGCCAAAGCGGCAATAGTCGCCCACATTGACAGGCTGGTCAGCAACGACCGATACGCTACCCACCAAGTTTTCAACCGTTTTTTGTGCACCCAATGCCAACGCCACACCACCAATCCCCAATGCGGCAATACCTGTGGTTAAGTCGTAGCCTAGATTACCCAAAATCACAATGGTCGCAACCGCAATCAAAATCAATTTTACCACTTTTCGCAGCAGATTTAGCACCGATAGCCGCTCTGGATAATGGTTATTACTGGCATAGTTTTCCGCACGTTTAAAAATCAAATCCAAAATACGTAAAATCAACCATACCATGGATACCCAAGATAAAATATCGGCAAGGTTGGACGCCATATTACGCACCACCAAATTAATCCCCACCAAAATCATCGCTTCTTTGATAATCAGCGCCGTCAGCACCATTGCGGCAGGTACGACCACGCGCCCATCAATCGGAAATTGCTTTTCTTTATCTGGGTGGGTCGCTAGATAAATCCGCGTGATAATCATATATAAGATTTGGCTAATCAATAGACAGGCGAGATAAGTTACTATGATGAGCGCAATCACTGCCGCAATATGCCCAAGACTATAGCCTTTAATATCTTTCTCAATCCATTGTTTGGGAATGTACTTTTCTACCAGTGTCGGCTGGGTAACCTGTGATAACGACGCAACTTCTTGCAAGGTTTGTTGTGAAATCAGCCAAATATAGGTACCGTTAGATTGTTTGACACGCTGCATTAAGATGTCGATACTCTTTTTGTCAGCGGTGGGATTGTTGATTTCCCCTACCTTATCGAGATTGGGCGCTAGTTTGTCATCGAGATTGCCGGTAGGCTCATTGCTAATTTGTAGCTGCTCGTTGATGCGTCCGCCGCTATCGAGTGCCGATTTTAAAGATTCGAGCGTGGCACTGGGGTTTTTGGTAGAACTTAAATCCACATAACGGCTGGCGAGCATCCAATCACTTTTTGCCAAAGCTTCAATAAAGCCTTGCATGCTGCCGCGGGGGGTGTCACGCCCAAAGGTGTCTTGTGGGGTTGCCGTGCCACTGGCGCTACTGGCTGATTTGCTGCTATCAGCCGCCCATACAGCGGTAGGTTTGACACTGGTGATAACCATGAGTAAGGCAAACAATGCCATCATAAAACAACGGCGGTATAAAGATGTTGCATCAGCATGATGCTGACATTGATTAAGAGACTTTGACAACTGCATAAACTTCCCAAAATTTGTAAAACGCTCAGACATAATTAGGCTAATAGTTAAGCTAATAGTCAGGCTAGATGATAACGGCCTTGCTTTATGCTTTAAGAAATCTTAAATTGCACTGCGCTTATTCTGAATAAAGTATTTCGTCTTGTAGGTATAACTGCTAAAATACGCGAATTATTTGATTTTATCAATTTTAAACTCCAAAAACACTTTTAAATGCATTGAGTTATTATGTTTAATTTACATCCACAACTAGCAAAAGATACTTTTTTGGTGGGCGAATTTCCGTTATCTACTTGCCGCTTGATGAACGACTGTCAATTTCCTTGGTTGATTTTAATTCCGCGTGTACCCGGTATCAAAGAATTATACGAACTATCCGCCAGTGACCAAGCCCAGTTTTTACGTGAATCCAGCTGGCTATCAAGTCAGCTTGCCAAAACTTTTCAAGCCGACAAAATGAACATCGCCGCGCTTGGCAACCAAGTGCCGCAATTGCATTTTCATCATATAGTGCGCTACCAAAATGACATTGCTTGGCCCAATCCAGTATGGGGTAATCCAGCCATCCCTTATACCCCTGAAGTTTTGAGCCATATGCAGCAGACACTGATGATGGCACTGCGGGGTCATCGTGATATGCCATTTGACTGGCAAATGAACGTCTAAAAAACTTTTACCACGAGGCGCGAGGTAGACAAACTAAATTGCGTGAATCCATTCAAGGTCTTTCGACCAAGCTAAAAAGTCCGAAATTCATTGAACTGGCGGCATTTTTTATTTTATTGCTTACCTTAACCTCTCTTGATGTACCGCCTATTTATCATACGCTCAGTATTTTGCTGTTGGTAGCAGGCGTTATTGTCACTGCTTTGAGTGTTATCCGGCCCCATCACTATATTACTTCGGCAAGTGTATTAACCCTGATGGCGTTGGCAACGGGTATGTTGCAGTTTAACTATATCCCAAGCCTTGCGTTATGGTTGTTGATTTTAATTCGCCTGATTTTTTCAGATACCAAATACACCGTTTCGTTGGTACTCTTAACTGTATCAGTGGGTCTACTTAGTCTAATATCCGCGCACTTTTTATTACCCGCCATTAGTTTGACCGCCAAGCAAGAAGATATTTTAAATTTTGTCATCGTATTTACCGATATCTTGATAGTTGGTTATCATATCTGTTCTCTAGTGATTCGCTTACGCCAAAAAAATCAAATGCTTGCGCAGCAACAAGCACGGATTGATACCTTGGTTAATGTCACCAATAAATTAACCCGTTTTTTGCCCCCCCAGATTTGGCAACCGATTGTCAAAAATAACACCAAGGTTGAAGTCATTAATCAACGGCGCAAGCTAACTATTTTGTTTTCGGACATTGTTGGTTTTACTGATTTGTCGGATCATATTAGCCCCGACCATTTAGCCAATATTTTAAATACTTACCTTGACCGTATGACCCAAGTTAGCCAAAAATATGGTGCGACCCTCGATAAGTTTTTGGGAGATGGCTTATTGTGCTATTTTGGTGACGTGGGTGGTAATGACCGTGATAACGCGATTGCTTGTGCCAGTATGGCCATTGAGATGCGCCGTGAAATGGAAGTGCTGCGCCACCAATGGCGATTACTCGGTTTTGAAGGGCTGCATGTACGTATGGGTATCAATACAGGGTATTGTTATGTCGGTAATTTTGGCAGCCGCAATCGTATGACTTATACCGTGGTTGGAAAAGAAGCGAATTTTGCCTCTCGCCTTGAATCTGCCGCGCAAAACAATCAAATTTTGATCAGTGAAAGTACGTTTAATTTAATTGGTCATGTCCATCATTGCCAAGCCGTGGGGCAATTTAAATTTAAAGGCTTTCAAGATGCCATGAATGTGTGGCAATTGCTAGAGCCTAAAAGCGAATCCATGGAGCAAACCGATTGGGTGAACTTTAATTTACCTGGGTTTAACCTGCATTTAAATTTTCATGATATTCGTAATTATGATAAAAATGATATTACTAACCAGCTAAAATCTGCATTGGCGCTTGTTGAAGAAAAGCAAAAATAATGATGTTAACGGTTTTAACTCAGCCATTTTTTTGACTTAGCCATTTTTTTAACTCAGCTATATTGTTAGCTTAGCTATGTTTAACCATTTATATACTAAAAAAGCCGAAGCATTCAGCTTCGGCTTTTTTTATACCATTGAATTAGGCATCAAACGAAGCCAATGCTTGATTAAATGTCGCACTTGGGCGCATCACCTGGCTTAGTTTTTGTTGGTCTGGTTTATAGTAACCGCCAATATCCACACGTTGACCTTGAACCTCATTTAATTCAGCAACGATTTTGTCTTCATTTTCTGACAACGCTTGAGCCAGTGGCGCAAACTTGGTTTTAAGCTCGCTATCTTCCTCTTGGTTCGCCAATTCTTCTGCCCAGTATTTGGCTAGATAATAATGGCTACCACGGTTGTCAAGCTCACCGGTACGGCGTGATGGTGATTTGTCGTTATCCAACAATTTACCCGTTGCCAAGTCTAGGGTTTTTGCCAGTAATTTTATGCGGGGGTTGTTTTCTTTAATCCCCAAGTCTTCTAAAGATACCGCAAGCGCCAGCATCTCGCCGAGTGAATCCCAGCGCAAGTGGTTTTCTTCAACCAACTGCTCGACATGTTTTGGGGCTGAACCGCCTGCCCCTGTTTCGTAAAGACCACCGCCTTGCATCAATGGGACGATTGATAGCATTTTGGCTGATGTGCCTAATTCTAGGATTGGGAACAAGTCAGTTAAGTAGTCACGCAAGATGTTACCTGTGACTGAGATGGTATCCAAACCACGCACCACACGCTCAAGGGTATAACGCATCGCACGAACTTGGGACATGATTTGGATATCTAGACCTTCGGTATCATGCTCTTGTAAGTATTTTTTAACTTTCTTGATGAGCTCATTTTCATGTGGGCGGTATGGGTCAAGCCAGAAGATAGCTGGCATGCCTGAATTACGTGCACGCGTAACTGCCAGTTTTACCCAGTCACGAATTGGCGCATCTTTGACTTGACACATACGCCAAATATCACCTTCTTCAACATTTTGCGACATCAGCACTTCGCCTGTCTCAATGTCAGTGATATTGGCAACGCCTGCCTCTGGGATTTCAAAAGTTTTGTCGTGAGAACCGTATTCTTCCGCTTTTTGTGCCATCAAACCTACGTTTGGTACGGTACCCATGGTCGCTGGGTCAAAGTTGCCATGCCATTTACAAAAGTTGATGACTTCTTGGTAAATACGGGCAAAGGTCGATTCTGGCATCACGGCTTTACAGTCGTAAGGCTTGCCATCGGCTGCCCACATTTTACCACCATTACGAATCATCGCTGGCATTGAGGCGTCTACAATGACGTCATTTGGCGAATAGAAGTTATCAATTCCCTTCGCTGAATCCACCATCGCCAATGCGGGGCGATGTTCTTGACAAGCATGCAGGTCACGGACGATTTCTTCACGAATAGTAGTCGGTAGGGTTTCGATTTTTTCGTATAGTCCTGCCATACCGTTGTTAACATTAATACCTAATTCATCAAAGGTTTTGTTCCATTTTTCGAAGGCATCTTTGTAGTACACTCTTACGCAGTGACCAAATACGATAGGATGTGATACCTTCATCATCGTGGCTTTGACGTGTAGAGAGAACAGGATTTTACCTTCGCGGCAGTCTTCTAGCTCTTTTTCATAAAACTCGATTAAGGCTTTTTTGCTCATGAACATTGAGTCAATCACTTCACCGTCTTGTAGGGCAACTTCAGGTTTTAGCACCACAGCTTTGCCACTGTGGGTGATGAGCTCCATTTTGACTTTACGCGCTTTATCAAGGGTCATTGATTTTTCGCCATGGTAAAAGTCACCTTCTTTCATGTGAGAGACGTGGGTTTTTGACCATTGTTTCCACTCGCCCATTGAATGCGGGTGTTTTTTGGCATAGTTTTTTACCGCAGCTGGGGCACGGCGATCTGAGTTACCTTCACGTAATACGGGGTTTACCGCAGAACCTAAACATTTACCATAACGGGCTTTGATGGCTTTTTCTTCGTCTGTGGTTGGGTTTTCTGGGTAATTAGGAATGTTATAGCCTTTGGCTTGTAACTCTTTAATACATTCTTGCAGCTGAGCCACTGAGGCACTGATATTAGGCAATTTGATGATATTGGTGTCTGGGTCTTGGGTCAACCGCCCAAGCTCAGCAAGATTATCGGGCACTTGTTGTTCTGGGGTCAGGTAGTCAGAGAATTCTGCCAATACACGCGCGGCAAGGGAAATATCGGTTTTAGTGATTTCAACGCCAGCGGGTTTGGTAAATGTTTCAATGATAGGAAGTAGTGAATAAGTCGCCAGTAGCGGGGCTTCGTCAGTTAAGGTATAGATAATATTTGACTTTCCACTAGCCATAGAGAACCTCTTTTATATGAATGTTAATTGAGATACTAGATGATGCATCTAGCAGGGTGAGAAATTTCACAGTAAGCATTTAATTGGGGATAAAATGTGATTGAGCATTTTAAACGCAAAGTATACGGTTAGCGCATAATGAGTCAATAATGTATCTAGGAATACCTATATTTAGGAGAAAAATAATGCAGATGCGATGTATCCCTATCGATTAAGACAATCCCTTTTTTGTCATAGTGTACCACAGTATCACAGTGGCGAATATATCCAATCACTGACAGATGCGATGGCGCCATTGTCAAAATTATAAAATTTTGGCTTTAAAATTGCTTGGTGATTTCACTCACGATAATTAAAGCGTAAGCTTACACTCAAGTCATCTCGCCGTACGTACCAATTTTTCACTCACTTCTTTTTCAATTAGCGCCATCTTGTTGTTGTCTAAAGGTTGATGCTCGGTGTTATAGCGCCAGCTATCGGCAGAACGGGTAAGACTGGCAAACCATAAGGCCTTAGTATCAGTCGGCAGTTTGGTAAAAGCTAACTCACTAATCACATTACCTTCATCATCACTGAGCTGACAAGACGCTTGTTTCGCTTTGCTAAGCGCATAGCCGTGATAAGATGACACAATCATCACCACATGAAATACTTGCGGGGGAAGCTTACTTAAAAAAAGCACCATACTTTCTTGATTGAGGTTGGCATCATTGATTTTTGTGCTTTGATGGTTGTCAGGGTCTTGTTTGCGGTCATCCATAGCGCCAAATGGCTTTTTGCCCAATAATTCATCACCTTGATGACGCACGGACTGCGCTTTATCACGGACATTTTTGAACCAAACGGTTTCGATTACCTCGCCATATCGGTTACAAAGTAAGCAGGATAAGTCTATATCTATGGCTTGCGTGCGTTTTTTAAATTTATTGTAAAGCCCAGATTTTGGCATCTGCGTGTGCTGCCATTGCACGCTAAAATACCACTGCTTGAGTACCACATCCATATGCTCGATGGCTATACCTGTCGCCGTTTTATCATCTTCAAGCTGATCGTCTTGGGTGATTGCTAGCTGATGACTTTTTTGCAAAATCTTGTCATCAGTCATTGAGTTGATTTTTGGCGTTTTGTGTAGCGAATGGTCTAGCTGCGAGGTGCTTGATACTACTGCCTCATTGGTGTTTTTATCGGTCAAATTGGGTGAATTGACGGGCGCTATTATTTCAGCCGTTGGTGCTGGGATTGGGTCGGCAAACTGCGTCGAAATAATCTGGTAGGTCTCTTTAGTAGTGCTGGGTGTTAGATTATCAGGCGATTTGACAGTGGTAATAGGTGAGTCATCCGTCAAATCACTGTATAAAATCGTGGTTTTTGGCTTATTAGGCTGCTGTGAGTTGGTGTCGGCACTAATGGATTCAAGGGTGTTATTATCAGTATGTTTCATAAGATTCTCGAAAAATCGGACAAGGTAGTTAGTTTACTTGGGCGTTTGTTAGTTATTCGCTTATTGTTTGGGTGGTGGATTGTTGGTGGAACGCTTGTCGATTGGGCAGTTGCTGATTGGGCGTTTGTCGATTAGGCGTTTGGGTTTCAAAGACGGCGATTGATAAAATCTCAGGCTCGATTTTTCGCAGTCCTTTACCAAAACCGCGTAGCCACCATACTAGCTGCGACGTCATGCTGACTGTGGCTGTGATATGCAATCCTTCGTCATCCTCCCAGCTTTGCTGATCGGTTGATAATGGGCTTTCAAGCAAACTTGCCCCCGATAACGGATGAAACAATAAATGCACTTGCTGTATGGGGGGCTCGTGGTTGTTTTTTTCGCTGTCAGGCATGAGTTTTTGGAACAACGGGTAATTAAACCCCATCGCGCCTGTGTTGATATAATTGTCTAAATTAAAATCTTTCGGGGTTTGCGCGTCGCTTGCGCCCACTTCCGCACTTTCAAAACGGTGCAAAGCAAATTGGCGCACATCGTCAGAGGCTCTGTCAGTTCGTGAGGCAATCAAGTAAATCACCACACCACGCTGCACAATGGCTAGCGGATTTAAAGTGTATTTTTGCGCCTCCTCTCGCCCGCGCGCTTTATAACAGGCGATGAGTTTTTTATTTTGAAACAATGCATCATACACTGCGTCTTTGGCGGCTGGATTGACCGATGGCGGGATGAGCGGTTGATTGGCTGACAAGATACGCACCCTATCGAGCCAAGTGTTTACTACTTTGCTTTCTTTGAGTTGCCGATTCGCTAAGTCAAACCACGGAATCAATTCATCCAAAATAGCCGGCGGTAATAGCTGGGTCAAATTATGGCGCATCATACTAAACGCCACCGCTTGCGACAAATTCATGTGCGGCAAGCTTTGCATCGGTGCATCTTCTCGCCAGCGCCAACCTTGTGGATTGGTGTTGTTTTTTTCAATCGGAAAACGCGTTGCCAAAGCGTTTAAATCTCGCTGAATGGTTCGCAAACTGGTATCAAACCCCATCAAATCAAGCTGTTCTTTGATATGGGTGGTACCGAGCCAACGTTTGCGATCCAGCTGTGAGAGGATTTGCCATTGCCGAGCCGTCGTTGCGGTTGCATTGTTGGCAAGCGATTTACTCATGGCAATTCTCCATACACAGGTAAAAGACAAATAGTTAAAAACAGCCAGTTAAAAGACAAACGGTTAAAAGACAAGCGATTAAATAATAAATAATAGCTAACTAAGCGCCAAAGCTTTATTCGGACTTTAAAAAATTAGCGCCACAAATTAACACCTTGACACCTTGCCTAATTTATCAAAATTTGGGGCGGTATAGTTGATAAATTATATTAACATGTCATTTTATGTCGTTTATCATCTTTATTGGGTGTTATGGTTATCAGATTGTGTATGAATCAGCAAAAACGCTTGTTTAGAGGAGTACACCCTTTTTTACCCTTAACTGCAATTTGGTTTGTCCATTGAATAAATTTTTCTCCAGCTCATAGAGCAAATGCACTTTTGACACACTGCGATTGATGGCAGACAAAGCTATCGCGTCAAAGTCAGCATTAAACCAAATCGCTTCAATCGTAAAAGGGACATCGGGATACGATAACCATAGTTTTAAATGGCGCTCTTTTAACACCCGATAATCCTGCACCACAAACACCCCATCAAATATCGGTGGCACAAAACCATGTCCCCAAATAGCTAACGTCTGCAAGCTATCTACAAAATCGACCGTGAATTCACCGGCTGTCAATTCACCATCGCTATATAACGTCTCTGCAAATACCTCATCCGCCACCGCTGCAATTACCTCATCAAACGCTTTACAAAACCGCTCAAAGTTTTTTCTTTTGATTGTCAGACCTGCCGCCATCGCATGCCCGCCAAAGTGGCTAATGAGCTCGGGGTGGGTTTGCGCGACTGATTCAATGGCATCACGGATATGAATGCCTTCAATGGAGCGTGCGGAGCCTTTGATAGCATCGTCATCTTCAATCAACGCCGTATCGGCAGGCGCAAACACGATAGCAGGCACATGGTAGCTTTCTTTTAGTCTACCTGCGACGATACCAATCACCCCTTGGTGCCACTCATCTTGATACAAAATAATACTGCGTTTGCGCTGCGTTACTTGATTTATAGCACTTTGCTCAGATGGATTCTCAAGCGTCGTTAATACACTATCGGCTTGTTGTCGCATGCCCTGCTCGACTTGGCGGCGCTGTTGATTGAGTTTATCAAGCTGATGCGCAAGCCGCTGTGCCTCCCCCCAATCATCGGTGAGTAAGCAGTCAATGCCAATCCGCATACTATCCATACGACCTGCGGCGTTGATGCGGGGTCCTAAAATAAAACCAAAATCTTGAGCCGTGATGTCAGCTGCCTGCCGACTCGCCTGCTCCAACAATGCCAAAATACCCACACAGCAACGACCTTGCTTGATGGCTTGGATACCTTGGTGCACCAAGATGCGATTATTTTGATCTAATACGCCCACATCCGCCACCGTGCCGAGTGCCACCAAATCAATATAGCGACTCACTTGAGTGGTGGATTTATTGGCTTGGCGTCTGACTTTGGCAAGATTGCCTAGCACATAAAATGCCACCCCAACCCCTACCAATGATTTACTAGCAAAATCACAGCCCAGCTGATTGGGATTGACCACGGCATCGGCGTTTGGTGCCGCCTGCGTTGTCAGGTGATGATCGGTAATAATCACCGTTAGCCCTTTGGCTTTGGCAAGCTCGACCCCCGCATGGCTGGAGATACCATTATCAACCGTGACAATGACAACAGGATCATAGGTTTCAATACCTAGCGCAACAATTTCTGGCGTCAGTCCATAACCGTACTTAAAACGATCGGGCACCAAAAACTCAACCTGCGCGCCCATTTCACGGAGCACCCTTACCATCAGTGCCGTGCTGGTCGCGCCATCACAGTCAAAATCACCCACAATCAGTATTTTTTGCTGGGTATCAATCGCCTTGTCAAGCAGCGCCACTGCCTTGGTAATGCCTGTAAGCGAATTTGCAGGTAACATCTTATTAAAGGCGGTGTCTAAATTTGCCACATCTTGTACGCCTCGCCCAGCCAAAACACGTGCTAATGTCATCGATGTCTGCGCCAAGGGCTGTAAATCGCGGGGAATATCATCAATATGGGTCGCAATAAAACGGGGGGTCACAGTCAACATAAACTTATCATGGTTGCCAAAAAAGTAGAGAGAACAAACTAGCATAATGAGAGTGAATAGGCAAAATTACAACAGCGAAATTACACCAGCGAAACAGTAAAAACATCCCATTAGCTTTCATAGTAATTCGTGCGTTTTGCATATCGTAATAATGCCGCTACAAACCATTAGCATTTTTTTGCAAAAAGATGCTTATTCATACCTTTACACTCAGTTATAATCAAACCAAAGAGTTATCACTTACCATTAATGAGACAGTATCACCGACCATTAATGAATACTTATCTCTTGTTGCAAGTCTCTTGTTACAAGCGTTTTGCAATACTACCTTTACTATTGATAATTGAAATTTTTTAGAAGGAAAAATTATGTCAGCAGAAAATTCGACCAAAACCATCGACCCAAAACTTGACTTAGAAAAAATCAAACGCGAATGCGAGGCGATGATTAAAAGCAAAGCAAAAATGTCTGCCGTAGCAGCAGTTGTCCCAGTGCCGTTGTTAGACGTTGCGGTGGATGCAGGTCTGTTATCAAAATTGCTACCTGAAATCTCCGCTAAATTTGGTTTAATTGAACCCGCCCAAGCAGCGGTAGATTTAAACAACGGCACGCAAGTTAACCAGTTAAAAGATAAAGCAGTAGATCTTGCAAAGTTAGTGGTAACGCGCAGTATCGCCAAAAAAACGTTCCAAGGTTTTGGTAGCCGTATTATCGCCAAGCAAGTCACCAAATTTGTACCATTTGGCGGTCAATTAGTGGCAGGGACCATCGGTTATTTGATGTTTAAAAAAATTGCTGAAAACCACATCAATGAATGCTACCAAAAAGCTAAAAAATTACAGCAACAAACCAGCTAATTGTTAATACGAAATTTTGTATTAAAACCCCTTTAGTTGCTAAAGGGGTTTTTTTATTGAAAAATTCTCAGGCTTTGATGAGCAATGACCAAGCAAAAGTAATAGCTTATGTAACGATATTTTTCTACAATGTGTCTTTAAACTATTTTTTTGGGTCAAGTTATGTGTTATAGCTGTCAAACATCACCACGTCTTAGCAAAAAGCCATTTTTTAATATCCATCCAATCACGCAAAGCGTTTTGGTGATTATTGGCATGTCCATGACTGCTGTTAGCGCTCATGCAGCGACTAGCGAAGCTGCGAATGGCGAAGCTGAATCTACTTTGCCGAGCCTTACTTTTACCACCACAGCAACCAAAACGCCGACGCTTGTCAAGAATACCATCGCCCAAACCACTGTGATTGATGAACAACAATTACAACGATATCGCGGTCAAAGCGTACTGGATGTGTTACGAGGTAAGGCTGGATTCCAAATCAAACAATATGGCGGAGATGGTTCAGCAAGTAATTTCTATTTACGTGGGTATGATAGCAAATCAATTTTAGTTTTAATTGATGGTATACGCTATAGTTCAGTGTCATATGGTGGGGCAAATTTAAATCTTATCCCTGCTGACCAAATTGATCGTATTGAGATATTGTATGGTTCATCAGGCTCAAGTCTTTATGGTTCAGATGCGATGGGTGGTGTCATCCAACTTTTTACTAAAGGACAAAATTCGACACAATCAAATGTCGCGATAACAGTGGGTGCAGGAACAGAGGATAGCTATAAAGGTCAAATCACCGGGCAATATGTAAACAATGGTACAATTTTAAGTTTATCGACAGGCTATGAAAAAACTGATGGCATTGATGCAACCAATAGTAATGCAGGTCTTACAAATTATCCAGATAAAGATGGCTTTGAATCAAGAAATGCAAGTTTAGTTTTAAAACATCGATTAAATGATACTCTACAGGTAGGCTTAACAGGGTTATATGCTAAATCGACCATTGATTATGATAGTTCTGATATCGACTATAATGATTATCCGCCAGTTTTAAAATCAAAGTTTGTTAATACATATGCAGATTATGAAAATGGCGCTATAAATGGGTTTGTTAATTTTGAAAGAGACAAACTATCTGCTAGTCTAAAATACGGTCAAAGTTTTGACAAATCAACTAGTTATGATGCAACAACCCCAAATGGCGGGGTTTTTGATACCACACAAAACCAATTAAACTTTCAATTAGGATATCAATTACCAATTGGACAAATCATTGCTGGTTATGAACATTTAGATCAAAATCTTGATGTAAGTGATAAAGAAAGCTACAAAATTACAGACCGTAATATTGACAGTGGCTTTGTGGGATATCAATTAGCAAATGATAAGTACGATTTTCAAGCCAATATTCGCCATGATAGAAACTCACAATTTGGTAATGAAACAACCTATAACTTAGGCGGAGCATATCGTATTTTACCTAAAACTAGAATTGGTGCATCATATGCTACTGGGTTTAGAGCCCCCACATTCAATGATTTATATGGTCATGCAGAAGGTAGCTATCCTTATGAAGGTAATCCAAACCTAAAAGCAGAAACTAGCAAAAATTGGGAAGCATTTATTGAAAATAGCAATCAATACCATAAAACCCGTTTGACTGGTTTCCAATCAAAATTAAACGATGGACTTTTTTATCAATATAATTTTCAAGCTCCTTCTACAACCGTCAACAAATCGGAAGCCAAAATCAAAGGAATTAATTTAACATCAGATTGGCAAGTTAATAATGTATTGTTCGGTATTGACTATACAAATCAACGTATTGAAAGTAAAAACATAAGTGAAAATTTTGAAGAAGATAACAATCAACCTGAGAATAAGGGGATCATTTATATTGGTTATCAACAACCTACCTTTGATATTCGTCTTGAAAACCAATATGTAGGCGATACTAAGTTAGATAGTTATAATTTATTGAATTTGACAGGTAATTATTATGTCAGTCCCAACCTAACTATTAGCAGTCGTCTTAACAACCTCACAGATAAAGATTATGAGACCGTTTATGGCTATCGACAAAAAGGCATTAATTCCTTCATCTCACTAACCTACCAATGGTTCTAAATTTTTATATCTGCAGTACATCAAAGGGCATAAATTTTATGCCCTTTTTTATATGTGTTTTTTATACTTCTTTTTTTAGCAATTACGTTTTAACTTTTGCACTATTTTGGTTCAAAATATATCATACTACAATCAACCCGTTGCTATAAATCAGTGATTTTTTAATATCAAATAACTGATTTGCTGCCCATTGTTCTATTATTTATCTACTATGACAATAATCCAAACATTCTCCAATAGTGTATTGGCATTTAAATTGCACTTTAACCATTGCTCAAATTTGTGGTAGTTATCCGATGACCCATCCTACTTTTTTACCTAGTCTTGCATCCAACCAGACCCTGTTTGATGATATGTTCAACAACCTATTATCGGGGTTAATTGTCGCTGACAGCAACTATGAGTGCGTCTATATCAACGCGACGGCTGAGCAGATTTTGTCAGTCAGTCAGCAGCATTTACTTCATAAAAATGTTATCGATATTTTAACCCCCGCAAATTATGAAAAACTACTAACGCAAACATCAGAGCAATCGCATACGGATGATGACCCGATAACCCATAAAAAAACCAAAGTACAGGCCAAAGTGGCGCTGCAAAACCAATTTGAACATACCAAAAAAATGTACCAAGCATTCATCCATCATGATTGCACCATTTTGGGGCTAAGCACCCAAGGGATTGGTGCACCATTATTGGTCGATTATGGGGTTTCCCCATTAGAAACCGAGGTGGGGTTTTTCTATTTGATTGAAATTTGGGCAAAAGATCGCGAAAGTCGTATTCAACAAGAACAATATCAAAATCACCAACATTTGATCACCCGCCAAATGATTCGCAGTATGGCACACGAGGTCAAAAACCCTTTAGCAGGCATCCTTGGGGCAAGCCAACTGCTTGAGAAGAATTTTAATCAAATTATGAAATCTGATGGGATTGTCCGCTATATTAACGACACTAAGGCGCAAAAGGTCGCCAATTATCTCAGTATCATCATGGATGAGACCAGACGACTCAACAATTTGGTGACCCAATTGCTGGGCGCGCCAAATTTGCCCAACTGGCAAGTAATCAACGTGCATGAGCCACTGCAGCATGTACTAACATTGGCAGAAATACAAAACCCCAATATTAGTCTAGTCAGAGACTTTGATTTATCGTTACCAGAAATAACCGCTGATAAAGACCAGCTGGTACAAGTATTTATGAATATCGTCAATAATGCGATACAAGCGCTCAATGAAAACGACATTGTGTCGCCTAGCATCACGGTAAAAACCCGTATTCAGCACCAACAAACCATGGGCGATATACGACATAAAAGCGTCTTGCGAGTCGATTTTATTGATAATGGCTTGGGCATTGATAGTGATTTGTTACCGCAAATTTTTTATCCTTTGGTTACAGGACGCGCCAATGGTACAGGGTTGGGACTGGCACTTGCTCATGACATTATTCAGCGCCATCAAGGGCAAATCAGTGTAACCTCTCAGCCAGGTGAAACCCTATTTACGATTTTTTTACCTTGGCAAATTCGGCAAATAACCAAATGATAGTTTAAGCGGGATACACCACAGCATCATGACTAAGCGGCTATGAATGTTTCAATCAATAATGTTTAAACCAATACAGTTTCCCATATAGGGTTTTTATATGACTTATACCAATAATAAAACGCCAACCAACGAGCCTATTGTTTGGGTCATCGATGACGACCAAGCGTTACGCATGATCTTGGAAGATACGCTGACAGATAGCGGGTTTCAAGTGCAAACCTTTGGTAATGCGCAATCAGCGTGGCGGCTACTACAAGATAGCGGGCAACACAGCCAAGCGAAGAGTGACAATAGTGCCGCCTTGCCAAGCGTCATCGTCACCGATATTCGAATGCCGATGATGAACGGCTTGGATTTTAGCAGTAAAATCAAACAAGACTTTGCACAAATTCCTGTCATCATCATGACCGCACATGCCGATGTGCAATCCGCGGTGGATAGCTATCAATCAGGCGCGTTTGATTACTTACCCAAGCCGTTTGAGTTGGATGATGCCATTGCCATGGTGAAAAAAGCTTGCCTGCAAAGCCAGTCAAACCAAGCACAAAAGCGCAGTCAGCCTGAGAACTACAACGACTCTCTGATTCGTGATGCACAGCAGCCGCCACCTGAACCCGTGGCAGCCGAGCCAGAAAAAGCCACCACCAACCCATCTGGCATCATCGGGCAATCGATTGCTATGCAAAAAGTATTCCGTGCGATTGGTCGCTTGTCGCATATGCCGATGACAGTACTCATCACCGGCGAATCAGGGACGGGTAAAGAGCTGATTGCCAGTGCCTTACACGAACATTCGCCACGCAAGTCCAAACAATTTATCGCGCTCAATATGGCAGCGATTCCGCATGATTTGATTGAAGCTGAACTATTTGGTCATGAAAAAGGCGCGTTTACGGGTGCGACTACCACGCGCCAAGGACGTTTTGAGCAGGCACATGGCGGCACTTTGTTTTTGGATGAAATCGGCGATATGCCTTTACCGACGCAGACGCGTTTGCTGCGCGTCTTGGCAAATGGTGAGTTTTACCGTGTCGGTGGTCTCAAACCCATTAAAGTCGATGTACGTATCATCGCAGCGACCCATCAAAACTTAGAAACCCTGGTGCAGCAAGGCAAGTTTCGTGAAGATTTGTTTTATCGGCTCAATGTCATTCGACTGGCGCTACCTTCCCTACGTGAGCGCCGCGAAGACATTCCGCTGTTAATCGATTTTTTTATGCAAAATATCGCCAAAAGCATGCATACCCTCACCAAAACCATCACGCCGTCTGCGATGCATATTTTGCAAAGCTATCCTTGGCAAGGCAACGTGCGTCAACTTGAAAACACATGCCGCTGGCTTAGTGTGATGACAACAGGGCAAACCATTCAGCCCAGTGATTTGCCACCCGAGATTTTACAAGCGTTTGAATCGCAAGATAGCACGCCTGTAACTACGCGTGAGCCCAATACACATAAGACACATAAGACACATAACTATCAGCCCGACACTCAGTTTGAGGCACCTGCTAGCGAACATCCGTCATCTTTGCCAGCTCCCAGTGACAGTGCCCGTGCCAATCTAAGCCCAAGTTCGAGTGAGCTGCCAACGCCTTTGCCCGCTACGACGATCATACCGACCTTGCACGCCTCACAAACTGGCGCAACCGCAGATTGGATCACCCCACTGCAAGTTTGGGCACAGCAAGCACTGGCTGAAGGACAGTATGATATATTGCAAACCGCTTATCCGATGTTTGAGAAATGTTTGCTTGAAGTGGCACTTTCCCATACTGCTCAGCATAAAGGACAAGCGGCTGACCTACTCGGTTGGGGACGCAATACCGTGACCCGAAAATACCAGCAGTTGATTGAAGGCAGACCCGTCAAGTCATCATGATTGAGACAAGGTCAACTCACCAATCACTGGTTATCATAAAAAATGGCTGTCAGTCGCTCGTGACTGACTTACAGCCACTATTATCTTCAAATCCACTCAACCATACCGAGCTTTGGTATGGGCTATGGCATTCTGCTCACTGCCCGCCTACTGCCGTTGTGGTTAAACAATTATTACCTCAATTTAACGCAACCAATCTCGCCCATATTGAGCAAGAAATCAACGCCCTTTATCATTGCCAAAGCCTAGCGATTGACAGTACCCATGCGACAAGCGGCATTCCCACGCTGTATGCTTCAAACCTTCTACCCGACACCCTCATCTTTGACCAACAGCAGCCGCAGCAACTTGTTGGTCCTTGTCTGGTCATGTCCTATCATTCAGGGGAGACGTTAAAATCCTTGCTGTATGCGCATGCTAAATTGCCGATACTCAGTCTTGAGCAAAAAATGACCATTTTTTTACATAGCTGCCAAGTGGTCAACCGGTTACATCAGTTTGGGCTGATGCATTTGGATCTCAAACCTGCCAACTTTATTGTAAAACCCAATCTTGAAGTGGTGTTAATTGATTTTGGTCTGAGTGATTTTAGTTTTAGTGATTTTGGTTTCAGTGATTTTGGTCTTAACGATGCTATGGGAAAAAATGCCTCACTCAACTGCAAAACTTACACCGCTGGTACACCCGCCTATATGAGTCCTGAGCAATTTACAGGTCAGCCTGTTGATAAGTTTAGCGACTACTATAGTTTGGGGGTGGTATGGTACGAATTATTGATGGGTTATCTGCCTTTTATGGCAAATGATTATCCTGGTTGGGCAATCGCGCATTGCCAACAGCCTGTGCCTTTTTTATGTCCAAATCATCAGCTATCAGAATTTGCTTGCCAAGCTTGCCAGCCTTTTATCGATAAACTGCTGGCAAAACGCGTGGAAAACCGTATTAATGACTTGGCAAGTATTATAAATGCGCTAAAAATTTTACTTAACCAATAAAAAATGCGATTTTTTAAAAAAACCCCTTGCCAAAGCGAAAATTTTCTATATAATAGCCAACCACAAAGACACTGATACAAATATTGAGTCAACACTTTGAGGCAACTCATGGGGCTGTGGCGAAATTGGTAGACGCACTGGATTTAGGTTCCAGCGCCGCGAGGTGTAAGAGTTCGAGTCTCTTCAGCCCCACCACTCAAATCAGTATTAGTTAAATTAACCTGCCTCTTGCAGGTTTTTTTATGCCCAAAATTCCTGTCTATCTTATCTCACCATTGCTTACTGCCTTACTGTTAGCCAGTAAGCTGCTCACTGTGTTGCTAAAAATTTTTTAACTGATTGCCAACTAGCTACTTTTTAGCTTGCATCTAGTATTAACTGCCCCATCTCTATAGTTAGCTTGTTTACTGCTCACTATGTTAATTTTTCTACTGCCTTTTATAAGCCTCTATTCCTATGAAAATTTTACAATCGCCCTATTATCAACCGCGAAAGCTGCTTAGCGCCTCCTCTGAGCCGCCCTATACCGTTCAACTCATTGAAGATAACATCCAATACGCTAGCAAATACAACCCTTTTGAGTCGCTACTCGATGATGTTTTCCCTGGGGTACATGTTGGCAACCATGACATGGTGATTCGCAAAGAGCAGCTTAAAGATTTTGAGCGTTGCACTGATTTTACCACCGTCGCCTATTCGCATAAAAATAATACCTTGTATGAGCGTGAAGCGTGTTATTTTCATCCCAAATATGAAGTGTTCATGCTCACCAACGAAGATTTGTCCAATGACTATGACGAATACATCTTTGAATCAGGTCTGCTAAAAGTCGTCAGTATTTATTATATTTCGACCAATCCGCATTCGGCGGCGAGTGTCAAAAACGTGTTTGATGAATACTTACAAAAGTATGTGTCGCAAGAGGCTAAAGTATCGATTTTACTCAAAGAAGCCCATGGTTTTGTGTTTAAAACCCATCGTATCAAGCCATTTCCCATCAATTTAGATACCATGTATCACGAGGATTTTCTGCCTGTGCATCAGCACATCAAAGAATCACTCAATCACGATGGTAAAGGCGTGGTACTGTTGCATGGCGTGGCGGGTTCAGGTAAAACCAACTATATCAAATGGCTAACCAGCCAAGTGCCTAATAAAAAATTCATCTTCGTGCCCACTACCATGATTGGGTATTTGACCAACCCTGAATTTATGTCACTATTGGTGGATAACAAAAACTCGGTATTAGTGCTTGAAGACTGTGAAAACTACATTGCCGAGCGTAGCATTGATAACGCCAATACCGATGTGGTATCGGCGATTTTGAACATTGCTGATGGTATGCTGTCGGATGTGTTGGAGTGTCAGTTTATCTGTACCTTTAACTCCGATATCTCAAAAATTGACCCCGCGCTACTGCGTAAAGGTCGATTGATAGCTGAGTATAAATTCAAAGAACTGTCCGTTGAAAAATCCAACGCATTTTTGGCATCGATTGATAAAGCTATCACCGTCAATAAACCGCACTCATTGGCAGAATTAACCAACATGGATCATCTATCTTATCGAGAGAAACAAGCAGAAAAACCCAAATTCGGTTTTGTGTAATTATTAAGCCTAATCATTAATTATAATCATTAACTATAATTATTAGCGATAGTCATTAAGTATAGTCATTAAACATCATCACTAGGCATAAAAAAAGGAGCTCAGTGGCTCCTTTTTTATACTAGACATTACTAGACCTAGACATTGTCAACTTGCTTCTCATCAATGGGCACAAGCTCAATCGCTGTTTTATCGGCATTCATACGAATCGAAACCGTACCGCCATTCACCAAATCACCAAATAATATTTGCTCTGCCAATGGTTTTTTGATTTCATCTTGAATCAAACGGTTCATTGGGCGTGCACCCATGAGACGATCGTAACCTTTTTCTGCCAGATAATTTCTGACTTCATCATCAATTTCAAGCACCACTTTCTTGTCATCAAGCTGGGCTTGCAGCTCAACCAAGAATTTATCAACCACAGATACAATGACATTTTGATCCAATGGGTTAAATTGAATGATGGCATCCAAACGATTGCGAAACTCTGGGGTAAACATCCGTTTCATCGCTTCACTATTGTCGCGGCTATGGTCTTGTTTGGTAAAGCCCATGCTGTTGCGACTAATGCTATCAGCGCCGACGTTGGTGGTCATAATCAGTATCACTTGTTTAAAGCTTGATGTGCGACCGTTATTGTCAGTGAGCGAGCCATGATCCATCACTTGGAGCAGCAAGTTAAATACATCAGGATGGGCTTTTTCAATCTCATCTAGCAATAGTACACAATGCGGGAATTGATTGATTTTTTCGGTTAATAAACCACCCTGATCAAAGCCCACATAGCCTGGCGGTGCCCCAATCAAGCGTGACGCCGTATGTGCTTCCATATACTCAGACATATCAAAACGAACCAGCTCAATGCCTAACAAATTCGCTAACTGACGACTGACTTCAGTTTTACCGACACCCGTAGGACCGGCAAACATAAACGAACCAATCGGTTTATCATCTGGTTTTAAGCCTGCACGTGACAACTTGATGGCATCTGCCAAGTTTTTGATGGCTTCATCTTGACCAAACACCAGATGTTTTAGGTTGCTTTCAAGATTTTGTAGCACCGATTTGTCATCCGTTGAGACTGATTTTGGCGGGATGCGCGCAATTTTTGAGATAATGTATTCAATTTGCGGGACATCAATCACTACCTCGCCATCTTGTTGTGCCGCGTCAATCACTTGATTATCTGCTTCGCTTAACATAGCTTCAGGTTCGACAACACCATCTGCTGCATGGCTAACATCTAAGTCATCGACAAGCGCGTCTTCATCCACCACAGGCTGATTTGATAGCTTGTCATTTGCTACAGTATCAGTGGATTGATTGCTGTCCACACCAGATTCAACATGATTTTCGGCTTGTTTTTGCAGGCGAACAAATGCACCCGCTTCATCAATCACATCAATGGCTTTGTCAGGCAAAAAGCGTTCGTGAATGTGTTTTACCGCTAGATTCACGGCACTTTGTAATGCCTGGTCGGTATAGCTTACGTTATGGAATTTCTCATATTGTTTTTTCAGACCGCGTAGAATATCAATCGTTTCATCAATGGATGGCTCGTTGACATCAATTTTTTGGAAACGGCGACTTAAAGCATGGTCTTTTTCAAACACTTGGCGGTATTCGGTAAAGGTAGTTGAGCCGATACAACGCAGCTCACCTGATGCCAACGCAGGTTTAATTAAATTTGACACATCCATATTGCTGCTCATCGATGAGCCTGCGCCAATAATCATATGGATTTCATCAATAAATAAAATCGCATTGGGCTTGGCTTTTAAGGCATCTAATAGCGCTTTCATACGTTTTTCAAAATCGCCGCGGTATTTTGTACCGGCAATCAATGCACCAATATCTAAACTATAAACCACACAGCCTGATAATGGTTTGGGTGCTTTGTCATTGACAATCAGCCATGCCAAGCCTTCCGCAATCGACGTTTTACCCACCCCTGGGTCACCCACCAGTAGGGGATTATTTTTGCGGCGACGGCATAAAATCTGCGCGGTACGCTCGATTTCTGCTTGGCGACCAATTAACGGATCGGTGCCACCGGTAGAGGCTTTTTGATTGAGATTAATGGTAAATTCAGTCAATGGGTCTTTGCTGGATTTTTCACCCGTTTCTTCAGTTTCAACACTGGTTAATTTGTCGCGTACCTTTTTGTCTTGACCATGCGATAGGTACTGGGTTAATTCAAGTCGCGTCACCCCTTGTTTTTTAAGCAGGTACACCGCGTAAGTGTCATGCTCTGAGAACATCGACACTAGCAAATCTGAGCCTTCTACCAAACGGCTGCTAGCAACCGATTGCACATGAAAAATCGCCCGCTGCAAAATACGGTCAAAACTGCGCGTTGGTTGTGGCGAGTAATCTTCGTTGATATCGACCGTTGGGGTATGTTCATCAATATACTGGGTCAAATCTTTGCCAAGCTGATCCACATTGACTGCACAAGCCACCAAGGCTTCTACCGCATTCTCATTCTCTAGCAGTGCCAATAGCAAATGCTCGACCGTTAAATATTCATGTGCACGTTGTTTTGCGAGTGTCACTACCAACCGCAACGTGCTTTGTAATTCTAAACTTAACATAAGATGTCCTTAATACGTGTGACTGACGGTTTTTGATTTTGCCCTACTTGAAAAATCATGCGTTATCTAATTGAATTGATTGGTTTGATATCGTTATAGGTGTTGATGGTTATTTGCGTTGATGTTTTCTCAAGTTTCATTTGCCGTCACCTCAGCACCAAATATCTTATGGATATCTGGCTAATCATGCTCAGTTCGGTTAAAAGGAAGTAAAAATGAAAGATGACGAAATGGGAAAAATCAAAATCATTAGGTTTAATATAATGACATTGCTAATAAATTCAAGTGATAAAACGTAGTTAATGGCGGGTTTTAAAATGGCAAAGATTTCAATGATGAATAAAAAATAGAAAGGAGGTGCCACCAAAAATAAAACGGGGTTAAATCGCAAACTGCCACTAACCTTGCGGCTCAATTTGACTTAGTAACGGATAGCCTGCCTGACGCGCTTTACGGTTGACCGTTTGGGCTTTGGTTTCTGCGATGTCTTTAGGGTATATACCAGCAATCCCTTTACCTTGTTGATGAATGGCAAGCATGATACTGATAGCCGAATCGAGGGTATGTTTAAAATGATTTTGTAAAACATCTACCACAAATTCCATCGGCGTATAATCATCATTATACATGACCACCGCATACATCTGTGGTTTTTTTAGTTCAGGGTCAGCCAATAGCACATCTTCGACAGGGTCGGTATTTGGCTCGCCTTCTATGTCGGTCAAACGCGCTGGCAATGAATTTGGTGATTGGCTAGGTAGCTGTTTAGAGGGCTGTTTAGGTAGTTGTGTTGGCAACCATGCCGGCAGATGCCAATCCATATTCGTGGTGGTTGGCTGCGATACGACTGATTGACGAGAAAAATTAAGTGTTTGAAGCATCATTAATTGAACATTTACCTAAGATTAAATTAAACATTGATTATACTACTTTGCAGCAGATTTTTGCGTATTGGCTGTGCTTGACACTGGCGTGCTATCGGTCGAACTCACAGGTCGTTTATCCGCTTCAGGCGTTTCTTCAAGCGTGTATGGCATGTTATCAATCGGCTGACCGAGTTGCCAATCATACACTTGCTCAGTTTTTTGGTTGCCGGCGGTTAATTCAAGTTTCACTTGTTTGGGTACAAAGTTTTTGGGCATCAAAAACCGCCCGCGAATTCTTGCAATCCCATGAATCGAGTAACTATTAGGTTGCAATGGTACTTCGACCATATTAACCTCATCGAGCAAGGTCAATTTTGGTATCAGCTTTTTTGGCTGATTTGACGGATCGACCATACCGACATCAAAGCGGTATTCATAGGCATTTTCTGGCAACGGTGCGATTTTTGCCCCGATGACTTGTAAACTCATACCGCCTTTTTTGGCAAGCGAGCTGGTTAAGAATTGCTGAGCTTGTTCCAGCTGTAAGTTGGTGACTTTTAGGTCTTGAATATCGGTACGCAGTGCTGATAGGTTCGCCAAGCTGATATCACGCTCTTGCTGCGCGGTGGTTAATTGGCTTTGCAACGTATCAGATTTTAGCTTTAATGATTTGATGTTTTCTGCTGAGATTTCAAGACCTGCGGCGGTTTTTTTCGCTTCTTCAGCAGCAAAGCTTAAGCCGCGATGATAACCAATGCGTTGACCTAACACCAGTGCAATGATGGCAACTAACAACAAGCTAACCGCAAACGCAATCAACCACCCAGACACCTTGTTGGGTTGGGTAATATAATTGCGTTGTGCTTCTGGCAAAGATTGAGAAGAGTTATTATCTTCGGGCAAATCCATAGAGATACTCAAATTGAAAAACGATCAAAACATGGATAATCACAGTACTGATGATAGCTCAAAAAGGGTTGATGAATATGACATCCATTAAAGCGAATCCCATTATAAACAAAAATTATGATGAATTCAGCTAAATTTATTGACCGAAAAAATAATAAAGTTAACCCATTTCATCATAGCGTCATATTTTTTTGGCTAGAAAGAATAAGGCAATGCTTGTTGTGGCATTAAAATTTCTAAACAGGTTAACCATAAACAGCTTAAGAAAACCACTTATTAAAGAAATAACTTAAGGCACGACGGCAACCAACGCCAACCCTGTTTGCTCTGCAAGCCCAAACATCACGTTCATATTTTGCACGGCTTGTCCTGCCGCACCTTTGACCAAATTATCTTGTACCACCAAAATCGTCGCCATCGGGCTATTTTCCAGTGTTTGCACCGCCATTCTTAAATAATTGCTACCCCGTACACTACGGGTATCTGGGTACATCCCTTTTGGCATGACGTCTACAAAATATTCGTTTTGATAGCTGGTTTCATATAAGGATTGTAAATCTAACGCTTGACCCGCCGCCGTCAAGCGAACATGAATCGTGGTAAACATACCGCGAATCATGGGTACCAAATGGGGTACAAAGCGGATATCATGCGGCTGAAAGCGCTTGCTTTGACCCAATATTTTGTCAATCCCTTGGGTAATCTCTGGAGCGTGACGGTGACCTGCCACGCCATAGGCGCTAAAACTATCCGAGGTCTCGCTAAATAACAAATTCATTTTGGCTTGGCGACCTGCACCTGAGACGCCTGATTTGGCATCAATGATAATCCAAGGTTCAATCAATGCCTGCTGCTGGCTGTTTTGGGCATCGATTAGCGGTTTTAACCCCAAAATCGCCGTGGTGGGATAACAACCTGGGTTGCCAATAACCTTGGCTTTGGCAATGGCATCACGATTGACTTCGGGCAATCCATACACAGCGTCTTTTAAAATATCGGGGCAAGTATGCTCAAGTTTATACCAAGTTTCAAAATCTTGTAGCGACTGCAAACGAAAATCTGCCGCCAAATCAATGACTTTAGTGTCATTTTCGGTTAAAAATCTGGCATGCTTCATCGCAACGCCGTGTGGCGTAGCAAAGAATACCACATCACATGCGGCTAATTTTTTTTCATCCAAATCCGAAAACGTTAAATCGGTCACGCCCCGCAAACTTGGAAACATATCATCGACGCGCCTGCCCGCTTCTGAGCGCGATGTCAGCATCGTCACTTGTGCCTGTGGATGACGACTCAATAGTCGAATTAGCTCTACGCCAGTGTAGCCTGTGCCACCGACAATACCTACTTTGATCATGGTCGTCTCCTAATGTTGTTATTAAAGTTTGTACTCATGCACCGCATCAATAAAAGCTTTGGCATGGTCAGGATTAACCCATTGGTTAATGCCATGACCTAAGTTTGCTATATAGCCTGTTTTGTCACCGAGGCTATAGGCGTCTTGTAACATCAAATGCGTCTGCTGGCGAATATCCTCAGGCGATGCAAATAATGTTGCGGGGTCAAGATTACCTTGCAGCGCGATGCCTGTATGCAGTTTTTTGTGCAATTTGGTCAATGCTTTTTGCTGTTCAAAGACGATGCTGCGGGCTCTATCTAGGGGCATTGTCCAATCAAGTCCTAGCGCATCGGCGCCACTGTGGCATTGGGTATCTAACCACAATCCGCCACCTTTGGTAAACAGTACCACAGGTACCTCTGGGTATGTTGCTTTGATTGCCGCGACAATTTTAGTGTTGTAATGGTGCGAGAATTCAACAAATTGGCGATGCGCCAATGCCCCGCCCCAACTATCAAAAATTTGTACTAACTGTGCCCCCGCTGCTATTTGCGCTAGCAAATAATCAATCACGGCATCGGTGATTTTAGCGAGCAGCGCATGCAAGGTGTCAGGCTCGCCATACAACATGGCTTTGGCATAGCGGTATTCTTTAGAACTACCGCCTTCAATCATATAGGTCGCCAGCGTCCACGGACTACCTGAGAAGCCAAATAATGGCGCGCGACCTGCCAGCGCATGACGAATACTGGTCACCGCTTTCATCACATAGTCGAGTGCATCTGCCATCGCGACGGTTGGCAAGGCTTCAACCTCTGCCATGCTTCTGACAGTTTTGTGAAATTTTGGACCTTCCCCTGCTTCAAAATACAGACCCAAACCGAGCGCATCAGGAATGGTTAAAATATCACTAAACAAAATCGCCGCATCCAACTCAAAACGGCGAAATGGCTGAATGGTGACTTCCGTCGCCAAATCGGTATTTTTGCAAAGCGATAGAAAATCACCGGCTTGGGCGCGGGTTTTTTTATACTCAGGCAAATATCGACCGGCTTGTCGCATCATCCACACAGGCGTCACATCCACAGACTCAAAACGCATGGCTCTTAAAATACGGTCATTTTTTAACGTCGGAAAATTATGGGTCATGTCATTGCCTTTAAAAATAATCTTGGATAAAAATAATCTTGGGTAAAAATAATATTAGGTAAAAATAGTATTGCGTCAGCCTAAAAATAATAAACTTTTTAATCAAAAATTGTCGAAAATTATACAATAATCGCCATATTATCACGATGTACCATCACGTGGCGTTCCTCATTTTTACCCAAAATCGCTTCGATGTCGCTATTGCGTTTGCGAGCGATGCGCCGAGCTTCACTTGATGAGAAGTCCACCTGACCGACCGCGATACGTACCCCTGTTTTATCAACGCACTCCACCACATCGCCCTCATCAAAATCACCTTGCACTTCAATCACCCCGACAGGCAATAAGCTTTTGTTATTTTTAATGATGGCATCCACTGCGCCATCGTCAATCACCAAGCGACCTGCCATACGCAGATGCGCGGCTAACCATTGTTTTTTGGCAATGCGTTTATCATCGTCATTGGTGGTGAGCATGGTACCTAACGATTCCCCTTTGACCACGCGATTAATCACGTTATCGATGCTGCCACTGACAATCACGGTGGGACAACCACCCATTGCCGCAAGCCTTGCCGCACGAATTTTGGTAATCATGCCACCACGACCCAATTTGCCGCCATCTCCCGCCACGTCAAACAAGTAATCTGCCATTGCCCGTTCGCTCTTAATCAGCTTGGCATCAGGGTTGGTACGAGGATTATCGGTAAATACGCCTTGCTGGTCGGTCAATATAATGTATAAATCAGCTTTGACCATGGCTGCCACCATCGCACCTAGACTGTCATTATCACCAAATTTGATTTCATCGACACTGACGGTGTCATTTTCGTTAATGACAGGCAGCACGCGCCATTCAAGTAGCTGATTTAAGGTACTGGCGGTATTGAGATAACGATTTCGATTGGCAAGATCGTCATGTGTCAGTAGCAACTGCGCGCTTTGTACACCATACTGAATCAACGCCGACCACCAAGTTTCAATCAAGCCCATCTGCCCAATGGCGGCGCAGGCTTGCAAGGCTTGCAATTTTTTGGGGCGTTCTTCCAAATTCATCCGTACCACCCCTTCTGCCACTGCTCCTGAGGATACCAGCAATACTTGGTAGCCTTCATTATGCAGTTTGGCGATTTGCTTCGCCCATTCATAAATTGCGGTGCGATCCAAACCTTTGCCATTATTGGTCAGTAGCGATGAGCCAATTTTTACCACAATGGTGTTGGACTTAAGGGCTTTTTTAGTTGAGCTAGGTGAGGCGGTGGCAGTCATAAGTTGGCAATCATAATCAGTCAAGTGCAATTTTTTAATCAAATTAAATGCCATAATGGCTTGGCTGAGCATTGTAACAATTTTTACTGGCTTTATAAATGCTAATCGATGCCGGTATCCGTTAAATATCACATGTTTTTGTCATACGCATTTTTATCCCAATTAAATAGCAACCATTGAAAAAACAAATTGACATTGTCAACTAAAAAATATCGACTTCAAGTTTTCTTATTGGAATGTCGCAGTGAGTTTTTATTTATGCTCAGTGCTTAAATCTTAGTGATTAAATCTTAGCGATTAAGTCTTTATTATTCGCAGCAAAAAATGACCCGTTCTTATCTAAATTCACGTCATAAAAAAGGTTAGCACGCGCTAACCTTTTTAAAGCTATTTCCATCACCGCTAAGCATCACCGCTAAGGTGCGTAGACCACTTCCACGCCATCATCGTCATCGTAGTCGTCGTCATCAAAATCATCGTCATCCAATGCGCGACCTTCACGCTCAGCTTTACGTTTGGCACGATACGCTTCTTTTTGCTCTTCCGTATTGGCGCGCACTTCCGCTTCCAGGCGTTCAAAACGCAACCGCTGACTTTCAGCAAAGTCAGGATCGGTTTCTTCCATCTCACGCTCTTGCTCGATTTCGTTCATCAAATGCCAAACCACCGCATCAACCCCTTCCCCTGTGAGCGTAGAGGTACGAAAAACCATCCCTGTCCAACCAAGCTCTGCCACGATATGAGTGCAAAGTTGGTTTAATTCTTCTGCGGGCACTTGGTCGATTTTATTTAAAATCAAAATCTGTGGTAGTTTTGATAGCTCTGGCGAGAATTTTTCTAACTCATTAAAAATCACTTGCGCGTTTGCCACAGGGTCACTACCATCAATGGGCTGTACATCGACAAGATGCAATAATCGACGGGTACGAGCGACATGTTTTAAAAAGCGAATACCCAGTCCTGCCCCTTCAGAGGCGCCTTCAATCAGCCCTGGGATATCTGCCATGACAAATGAGCGGTGTTTACCCACATCCACGACACCTAGATTGGGTACCAAAGTGGTAAACGGATAATTGGCAACTTTGGGTTTGGCAGCAGAGACTTGACGAATAAAGGTGGATTTACCTGCGTTTGGCAGACCAATAAGACCGACGTCAGCCACCACTTTTAGCTCAAATTTCAAGACTTTTAATTCGCCTGGGAAACCTGGCGTAGCACGTCGTGGTGCTTGATTGGTAGAGGTTTTAAAATGGGTATTGCCTTGCCCGCCGTCACCGCCTTTGGCAATCATCGCCGTTTGCCCTTTTTTGGTCAAGTCCGCTAAAACCTCACCTGTTTCGGTATCAACCACGGTGGTACCGATGGGCACAGATAGATAGATATCATCCGCCCCACGACCTGAACAATTTTTGGCACCGCCATTTTCGCCGCGTTTGGCATCATAGCGACGCGTAAACCGGTAATCGACGAGGGTGTTGGTGTTGTCGTCGCACACCACATACACATCACCGCCTTTGCCGCCATCACCGCCATCGGGGCCGCCTTTGGGGACGTATTTTTCTCGGCGAAAACTGACGATACCATTGCCGCCGTCGCCTGCTTTGACTGTTACGATTGCTTCATCGATAAAACGCATAAAATTTCTTCATTCACAAAATAAACTCAGTGATTATTTTAACATAGTTTAATTTTTAAATTTTTAGAAATGTTATAATAATGAAGGTTGATAGCACTGTTTAGCACTTAAATAAGCAAATATTTTCTCTAATGTTCCAATACCTATACCCTTAATTTTAAGTAATTGATTCACTTGTCTAATTTCATTGTTTTTAGATAATTCATCAAAAATTATATTAAGAAATCTTTTCTGAATTTTTATAGTTTTCGCAAGGCTAGTCAAATCTGAAGTCAAAATCAAATGTTTTAAATCAAGAAAAAAGTTATCTGTGGCATAAGAATCGTATTGGTATATTTCTATATCTATTTCTAAATCATTTAGATATTCCATCATAATTTCTATAACTCTTTTTTCATCTAATCCACCATTTAATCCACCCAAAATTGGAAAAGCTATTGATGTTATAGATTTATCCTTATATGTTTGTCTGAATTTGATTAATCCATCAATAATATAAGATTCTTTTGAAGGTTGATCCCAAGTAGTTTTAGTTGGAAAATTTAATATCCAGTAAGGTTCAGACTTAGTATAAAGCCACAATTTCCCAATATTTAATTGTTTCGCTTCACAAATTTCTTGATATTTTTTAAACATTTCTGGATAGCGTAACTTAGCTTCCAATGCTATTCCTGCGCCCATGACTCCAACACAATTGACTGTATTAACAATAACTTGGCATTTTGTATTCCAAATATTGCCTTTGATAATTTTAATTGCCATAAGATTTATCTCATTAAGTTTTTAAAAAAGTGTTGTTCGCCAAAATATACTGATTCAATATCAAAATTTAATTCGTTTAAACAGCCACATACTTTTTCACCCATAAATTGATTTTGCGTGTAGATATTTTTTATAAATCGACTATTAACACGGTCAAATATAAGACATTCAGACATCATTCTTTGTTTAACTATTAGCTCTTTTTCAAACCAAGACCAAGAATTTATAGTCGCCCAATCAGCTTCATCTAAAAATTCCTTTAAGCAGTTATAGAACATAGCATCTTCAGTGGCTGCATTAATATCTGTAAAAAGTGTCTGTTTTTGAAAACATGCATTCACATCAACTTCTATAATTATTACATCTTGACCAAATCGTTGTTGTGTTGAATATAGCATTGCATTTCTTACGTTGTAGTAAAATGGTACGTAGTCATGTATAAAATGATTAAAATAAGGCTCCTTGTGGGCTCTACGGTTATTAACCTCTTGGTTACTTATATCTATATATGATAATGACAGCATCTTATTATGAGAAAGAAATCCATTAGTTATTATTGACTTAAGATTATTAAAATGTGTCATGTGATATAGCTTAAAATTTATTTTACTATCTTTAAGAATTCTAAGCTTTAGAATGTTTAGAATTTCAGAAAACTTTTCTTCATCCCAAACTATCCATTGCTCACCTTGCGAAGAAGTAAATACTTTTCCGTATTGCTGTCCTTTTAATGTTAATTCATATTTTTTATAAGGTTTTCTAATAAAATTTTCTTTTAATAAATAATCGAATATATATGGTTTAGCTGTTAAACCATAGTTTTCACCAATTTTAGTTGTAGATAAAAATGCCATTAAAAATTTCCATGCAAAAAAAAACTTTCTGAATATTTTAATATATCAGAAAGCTTTTAGTATTTTGAAAATAATTAATTATTTTTCGCCATGGTTTCAGCGACACGCAATACTTGGGTGCTATAGCCCATTTCGTTGTCATACCATAGGTACATGACTGCGCGGTTGTCTTGCGCAAGCGTAGATTTGGCGTCCCAAATCGCCACTTTTTCACAGCCGACAAAGTCGGTAGAAACGGCTTCATCCGAATCTGAATAAGCAATTTGCGCTTGCCATTGTTCGCTCTCACTGGCTTCTTTGATAAAGGCATTGAGTTCATCGCTTGAATTGACCGGGTTTTTGAAATTTAAATTTAAAATCGCAAGGCTCACGTTTGGCGTTGGTACACGTACTGAGCTGCCTGACAATTTGCCTTTTAATTCTGGAATCGCTTTACTGACCGCTTTGGCAGCACCTGTGCTAGTCATCACCATATTTAAGGTTGCAGCACGCCCACGACGCTCGGCTTTATGATAGTTATCGACCAAGTTTTGGTCATTGGTGAATGCATGGATGGTTTCCATGTGGCCGTTTTCAATGCCGTATTTATCGTTTAACAGTTTGAGCGTAGGGGTAATTGCATTGGTGGTACAGCTTGCCGCTGATACGATGGTATCACTGCCGATGGTGTCATCATTGACATTATAAACGATGTTTTTGATATCGCCTGATGCGGGGGCGGTCAATAGCACTTTTTTGGCACCTTTTGACTGTAAGTGCTTGCCAAGACCTGCTTCATCTTTCCATTTACCGGTGTTGTCGATGATTAAGGCATTGTCGATACCATAAGACGTGTAGTCGATTTCGCTTGGGTCAGCGGCATAAATGACTTTGATAAAACGACCGTTGGCGATGATACCGCTGTTTGCTTTATCCACCACCACTGAGCCATCAAACCAGCCATGTACCGAGTCACGTTCAAGCAAGCTTGCACGTTTTTCCAAATCGCCCGCATTATCAGAGCTGCCCGCAGGACGGACGACGATGGCTTTTAATTGTAAGCCTTTATCTGAGGCAGGACGGCTCATCAGCAACCGAGCCAAGATACGACCGATACGACCAAAACCGTACAATACCACATCTGTCGCAGGCACTTCGTCACCGCTGGTAAAGCTGTCGGCTGGTTTGCCTGATTTGAGCGCTTGACCCAAATCTACCGTGGTATGGCTTAGATTTTGGTCGTTTAACGCGGTGGCAAAGGCAAGTGTATCAGCGATGTTAAGGGCGTTTTTGTCATGATGAGCGATGATATCAACAAGGCTTAGGGCAATGCGGTTGCCAAAAAACAGCACATCGACGCCTTTATTGGCTAGGGTATTTAGCTCAACTAACAGCTGAACCGCTTGGGCTTCTTGATTTTTGCGAGTGGTGAGGTGGTCTTGGTAGAGATTGGCAGACATAGTATGACCTTTTTTTGTGAAGGAAAAATAAAATCTGTGGAAAATGCAGCAAAAAATAAACGCCTAAATTGTAACGGAATTTAGGCGTTTTAGCAATTTTAAAGCAGGGTGTTTCAACCAGCGAGCTTATCGGCTATATTGTACGGTTTTTTGCAATTTACTGACATCGTAGCCTTGAGATTTTGCGGTAGTGACCATTGTTTGATAAGTAGCTTCATCCATCGTGGGCGTGCGTGACAAAATCCACAAGTATTTTTGGTTTGGCGTACCCACCAACGCATGGTTATAATTAGGGTCTAAAGCAAGCACCCAATAGTCGGCTTTACCCACAGGCAACCAACGCAATGCTTGCGGCAAGAAAGTAACTTTAAGTTTACTGCCACTGTCGCCATTTTTGCTGGCCTCCCCAATGCTTTGCATGGGTTTGCCATCTTTGCCCATACATTGGTTATTGACTTCAATCTTGCCTGTCGGTTGTAGGGTATAAGTGGCGGTGACATCACTGGCACAGTTACGCTGAAAAAACATCGGCAAACGGGCGATTTCGTACCATTTGCCCGCATAACGGTTTAAATCGACGCTTTGCACCGCCTGAGCTTTACCAACGCCTGTTGATGTTGCAGTATCGCTCGTAGTTGGTGTGGTCGTACAAGCGGTTAGAGCCACGGCACCACCCAAGATAGTGGCTAGAGCAATATTTTTTGTGGTGCAGTATTTTTTGCTAAAACGCATTCAAACCTTCCTCTGTTTGTTATCAAACTCTATTTTTGACTTCCTCCCCTTGCTAAAGCAAGGGGATTCCTTCTGCAAGACGGTGAAGTCCCACCGCAAGAATGTTCCGACTGGCATTGATATCTCTATCATGCCATGTGCCACACGAAGCACATATCCATTCT
>OFDC01000325.1_pt1 | contig 39946 bp, 38 predicted proteins | sample 1520941 | NCBI WGS metagenome assembly OFDC01 (sample SAMEA94258168, study PRJEB24077) | hot springs metagenome | biome: Aquatic biome; feature: Water | place: India | collected 2012-12-06 | depth 5 m | reverse complement strand
TTTAGGGATCACTCACTGCGTTCGGGATGACACGAGACAGGTGTCATCCCGAACGAAGCGAGGGATTCTTCGTTTCGAGCACGCTACTTGGCGGGCGCCGAAAGCTTCACGATCTCGGTCCAGCGGCGAAGCTCGCCGGCGAGATAGGTGCTCAGCTCGGCGGGGCCGCCGCGCCTGTCCTCGATGCCCTGGACCCGGAACGACTCCTTGAGCTTCGGACTGTCCAGCGCCTTGTCGACGGCGCGGTAGAGCTTCTCGACGATCGGCTGCGGCGTACCCTTCGGAGCCATCATGTAGAAGGAGACGTCGGCCACGATGTCGGGATAGCCCAGCTCCTTGAAGGTCGGCGTGTCGGGAAACACCGCCGCCCGCTTTTCGCCGGTGACGGCAAGCAGGCGCGCCTGCTTGGCGTTGTAGACCGGCACGCCCGAGGCGACCGGGGTGAACCAGATCTGGATGCGGTTGGTCAGCAGGTCGCCCAGCGCGTCGGTCGTGCTCTTGTAGGGCACCATCACCGTGTTGATCTTCGCCGCGCGATTGAGCATCTCGCCCAGGAACTGGGGCACGCCCCCGACGAAGCCCGAGAAGTTGATCTTGCCGGGCTCCCGGCGGGCGAGTTCGACCAGCTCAGCGACGTTCTTCGCCGGCAGCTCGTTGGGCACGAACATCGAATAGAGCACGCCGCCGGTGAAGCTGACGGGCGTGAAGTCGTTGAGGAGGTTGGCGGTCGTGTTGCCGGTCGCCTGGTTGATGATGTTGCTCAGCGAGGCGATCACCACCGTATGGCCGTCGGGCCGCGACTTCGCGACATAGTCGGCGCCGATATTGCCCGTGGCGCCGGGCCGGTTCTCGACGATGACGCTCTGGCCCAGGGTCGCCGTCATGTCCTGGGCGAGCAGGCGGGCGATGATGTCGTTGGTGGTCCCGGGCCCGAATGGCGCGACGATCATGATCGGCTTGCCCTGCTGGAAATCCTGCGCCTGCGCCGGAGCCGTCGCCGCCGCGACACTCGCCATCGCCGATGCGACGGCCGCACGCCGCGACAATTTCATGATCCTCATGAGTTCTCTCCCTTTGCTTTCTTGATTGATTACCTGCCCGTCCAGTCCGGCTTCGGCTTCTTGTTCACGAAGGCATCGATGCCGGCCTGCGCATCCTCGCGCTGGATGGCGCCGGCCATGTAATCGGTCGCATAGGCATAGGCCTGCTCGACATTCATCTCCATGTGCGTGCGGAACATCGCCTTGCCGGAGGCGATCTGCTGCGGTGGCTGGCTGGCGATGCGCTCGGCGAGTTCCCAGGTCTCGCGGTCGAGATCGGCGGGCGGGACGACTCGGCTGACCAGCCCGTCGCGCAGCGCCGTTGCGGCATCGACGAACTGTCCCGTGAACAGCATGTCGAGCGCGCGCTTGGGCCCGATGTTGCGGCCGACCGCCACCGAGGGCGTGCCGCAGAACAGGCCGTTGTTGATGCCCGAGGTGGCGAAGGTGGCGTCGCTCGAGGCGACGGCGAGATCGCAGGCGGCCACGAGCTGACAGCCGGCGGCGGTCGCGACCGCCTTCACCTTGGCGATGACAGGCTGGGGCAGGCGGCCGATCGACAGCATCATCGCCGAGCAGCGCGTCATCAGGCTGTGATGGAAGGCATAGTCGCGGGTCGAGGCGACCTCGCGCAGGTCGTGGCCGGTTGAGAAGGCGCGGTCGCCCTGGGCTTCGATGACGACGCAGCGGATGCCGGTGTCCTTGGCCAGCCTGTCGAATTCCGTCTGCAGCGCATCTATAAGTTCGCCCGAGAGCGCGTTCATGGCGTGGGGGCGGTTGAGGGTGAGGAAGGCGACGCGACCCTCGTCGCGGCGCAGAAGCACGGGTTGGTTGGAGGCAGCGGTCATGGCGGCATTCTATGGGAAGCGGCGAGGGGCGTCATGCCGGTGATGTCGCCCGCGGAACTGATCGGGTTCCTCGACGAGCACTTCCCCCAGGCTGCCCATCTCGGCCTCGCGATCGAGCATCTCGACGATAAGACGATCCGGCTGCGGCTGCCGACGCACGAGCGGCATCTGAGGCCCGGTGGCACGATCTCGGGGCCGACGCTGATGTGGCTGGTCGATTGCGGCTTCTACCTGTTGATCCTGGGTCAGCTCGGGCCGGTGGCGCTGGCGGTCACGACCAATCTCAACATCAACTTCATGCGCAAGCCGGAGCCCGCCGACCTGATCGGGGAGGGGCGGCTGATGAAGCTTGGCAAGACGCTCGCGGTCGGCGACTTCACGATCTGGAGCGACGGCAAGCCCGAACCGGTGGCACACGCCACCGTGACATATGCCATACCACGCAAGGTTTAAGTAGGAGGTACTATTATACCTCAAATCTAAGTTATTGATTCTGCGTCGCTATTTGTGACGATTTGACAAGTCGCCAGACACTCCCCATAAGCGCGCGCTCATTGGAAGAAAGACTCATGCACGCCCTCACGCACTCCACTCCCAGCATCAAGACCGCCGACGTCAAGAAGAAGTGGTTTCTGATCGACGCGGAAGGCCTCGTTCTCGGCCGGCTCGCCACGATCATCGCCATGCGCCTGCGCGGCAAGCACAAGCCGATGTTCACCCCGCATATCGATTGCGGCGACAACATCGTCGTGATCAACGCCGAGAAGGTTCGCCTCACGGGCCGCAAGGCCGAGCGCGAAGTCTTCTACTGGCATACCGGTCATCCCGGCGGCATCAAGGGCGAGACCCTGGGCAAGCGCCTCGAAGGCCGCTTCCCGGAGCGCGTCCTGATCAAGGCCGTCGAGCGCATGATCACGCGCGGCCCCCTCGGCCGGGCGCAGATGAAGAACCTGCGCGTCTACGCCGGACCGAACCACGAGCAAGAGGCCCAGCAGCCCGAGAAGCTCGACATCGCTGCTATGAACCCCAAGAACTCGAGGATCGGCTAACATGGCTACCGAACTTTCGTCGTTTGCCGAACTGAAGAAGGCCCCGACGGCCGCCCAGGCGCCGGGCGCTCCCCGCGAAAAGGAAATCGACGCGCAGGGTCGTGCCTACGCCACCGGCCGCCGCAAGAACGCGGTCGCCCGCGTCTGGGTCAAGCCCGGCACCGGCAAGATCACCATCAACGGTCGCGACCAGACGATCTACTTCGCTCGTCCCACGCAGCGCATGATGATCCAGCAGCCGTTCGACGTGACCCAGCGCAACGGCCAGTTCGACGTCGTCGCCACGGTTTCCGGCGGCGGCCTGTCGGGTCAGGCGGGCGCCGTGCGTCACGGCATCTCGCAGGCGCTCACCAAGTTCGAGCCCGGCCTGCGCGGCAGTGTCAAGGCTGCCGGCTTCCTCACCCGCGACAGCCGCGTGGTCGAGCGCAAGAAGTACGGCCGCGCCGGTGCGCGTCGCCGCTTCCAGTTCTCGAAGCGCTAAACCCGCGTTTCCGATATCCTCGAAGGGCGCCTCAGGGCGCCCTTCGTTTTTGTGGAGTAGCGATCCGATGTCCGGACTCATCGTGCCCTTCAACGGTTTCGTGCCCCAGGTCCACAGCACGGCCTTCATCGCGCCCAACGCGACGCTGATCGGCGAGGTCGAGATCGCCGCCAACTGCAGCATCTGGTTCGGCGCCGTGCTGCGCGGCGACGGGCCGGGCATCAGGATCGGCGAGAACTCGAACATCCAGGACGGGACGGTGATCCACATCGCCGCCCGGGGCGTCAGCACGGTCGTCGGCCGCAACGTCACGGTGGGCCATCTCGCCCTGCTGCACGCCTGCGAGGTCCAGGACGATGCCTTCATCGGCATGCATTCGACGGTGCTGGACGAGGCGGTGATCGAGACCGGCGCCATGGTCGCGGCTGGAGCGGTGGTCACGCCGCGCAAGATCGTGCGCAAGGGCGAACTGTGGGCGGGCAACCCCGCCGTGAAGATGCGCGACGTCACCGAGAAGGATCTCGAATCCTTCCAGCGCTCGGCGGCGGCCTATGTCCGCCTGGGGCAAGCCTATCGCGGCGAGCCGCCGAAGGCCGCGGAGTAAGGTTGGCGGCGAAAAATAATTGCCTTCGCACTGACAAAAGTTCTGCAACCAGTTATGGTGAAGTGAGTTCGAGACGCTTCTGAGGATGCTGCATGGCGACGACTGTTGCTCCGTCCATCGTGACGGAATCGGAAAAGGTCGAGTTCAAGACCACCGATCAGAGCATGTGGAGCACCGGGCAGGCGTTCACGATCAACGAAAGCTGGACGCTCTTCGAAGAAGGATTTTCCGACAGCTTCTCCGAGTTCGACGATGACTTGACTGTCACGGCGAGCGCCAGCGTCTCCCTGGTGTTCAGCGTCCAGGCGGACGCCGGCAGCATCTCGCTCAAGTATCCGGTCGACGTCAGTTTCCAGATGCCCAACGTCGTTGCGGCCGGTCAGCAGTTCACGGTTCAGAGCATCAACAACGGCCTCGACGACACCGCGGCCCACTTCGCCGCGAAGTTTCCCGAGTTCAAGGTCGATCTGAACGCGATCTTCACGGCGGACTTCTCGCTCGACTTCGATTCGGATTTATTTGGATCGGACTCGGTCGGGTACAACTACAACAACACGATCAAGCTCATCTCGCTTCACTCGGGCGACAAGAAGACGATCGTCGACGGTTTCGATGTCTTCCTGCCGAAGGACTACGACCCCTCCCTGACGACGGAGCAGTCGGGCAGCGGGTCGCTGGCCAGCGTGACGCTGGATGTGACGACGCCCGACATCGCGACGGTCGACGTCGACGTGCTCTCGGTCATCGAGGATATCGTCGGTCCGGAATTCCCCTCGCTGTCGGGCAGCTTCCTCGACGGAGACATCACCTACAACCTGCTGACGGCCGAACTGGATGCCGGTCTTGCGATCACCCAGCAGTTCCAGTTCCTTCCGACTGGAATCGATGTGACGCTGACGGCTCCATGGGGTGAAAGCGTCACCATTCCGGTAGGCCAGTCCGCGACCTTCAACGTACCGTACTACTGGGACAAGGAGACGACTCTCTCCGCGAGCTACAGCCTGCAGGGAAATCTGGTCAACCAGACAGGATTCGTCGGTACCGCGACCCTCAACCTGACGGCACTCGGGGGGAACGTCGACCTGTTCGACTATGGACCGTTTGGCCCCCTCTACAGCGACAGCATCCCCGTCTACAACAGCGGCGCCGTCTACATCTACAACCCGGGCGGCCCGGACGGTTTTACGTTCGAGGGCTTCGATACGCCCACCCACGATCTGAAGATCGAGTACGGGACCGGCACGCTCGTAGCGCCGGGCGACTTCGCTCTCGATGGGGCGGGCTTCACCGCCAACGATGCCGCGCTGATCCAGGCCACGCTGAACTCGATCGCGTCGGCCACCGGCGCGACGGGGACCAATGCCTATACCGTCGGAGGGAGCGGAAGCCCCGACTGGCAAGCCGAGAAGCTCAACATCGAAATTGTCGACAGCGCGTCAACCTCGGCGTTCCTCGGCGCCGGTTTCGACGCAGGCTTCATCTGGGCAGACGGCGATGGCGGCGCACTCACGGGCAACAACGGATCGAAGCTTCTCGCTGCGGCGCCGAAGCGGGGCGGAACGGCCACGCTGACCGCCGGCGGCCACGAACTCATGGTTGCGGGCCAGTTTGGTCAAGTCACATTCGCTATTGAGTATGGCTTTGACGGAATGATCGCCGGCCTGCAGGCAGGCGACATCATCACCGTCACGGGCATGGGGGGACGCAGCGTCTATCTCGACGGGGCGAACCTGATCCTCGAGGAGTCGATCTACGACAGCTCCGAGGTCGCTCTGTCCGGCGACTTGGACAATCTCGGGATCCAGGTCACCTATGGCGACTGGAACGTCATATCGATTACTTTTGTCGGACCACCGCCGACGCCGGGAACCGATGCTGACGACTCCATCGTGGGCTCATCCGGCAGCGAGACACTGAATGGCGGCGCCGGGGACGATTCGATCATCGGGGGAGGCGGCACGGACACGATCGATCTCGGAAGCGGCGCCGACACGCTGGGCGGATACTGGGGAGACATGAACGGGGACATCGTCTCGGGCTTCACCTCAGACGACAGGATCGACGTTACCGGCTCCCTGATCGGCAGATCGAATTTCGACGTGGTGCTGGCCGCCGGTACGGCGACGCTGACGGCCGCCGGATCTTCCCTTCAGCTGAACGGCGACTTCAGCGGCGGCGACTTCATGGTGGTCACGCGTGGGACCGGCGCGGATGCCCACACGACGGTGACGTTCGAGAACTACATGCCGTCGCTGCGGGAAGGGGTGAGCGTGGACCCCAGCCAGATCAATGGCGTCGCCAACGAAGCCTTCCTCACGGGCGACGGGTTCGTTCATTTTACGGTCGACTTCGAGTCGGCGGCCTCCGGCTATGCCAACACGCTCGGCGCCTATCGCGTGGCTGCCGACGGCACCATCAGCGACGTCCAGATCCTGTTCGACAATACACGCGACACGACGTCGGGTTCGGTGGATCTCGGCGTGCCGCCGAACGACGTACGCATCGGCTTCTTCCTGATCCAGAACGGCAATGGCCAATATGGCAGCCTGCCGGCCGACCTGTCCTTCCGCGCGCCGGGCGGTAGCGGGGCGGCGGATCTGGATGCCGGCTTGCCGCCCATTCTGACCAGCGCCTCGCTCGGCGACCTGACCGCAGTGCCGATCTTCCACTCGTTCTCGACCCTGAATCCGGACGACGCGACGCAGGTCCTGTCCGGGGTGTCCCCGGGAGGACAGCAATTGCGGGTCGGCTTCGAGGATCTGGTCTCCTCGATCGGCGACAACGATTTCCAGGATGTCGTCATCAGTGTCCGCGTGGACACCGACAACATGTTCCTTGTGGTTTGAGCAGGCGATCTACTCGCCCGAACGCACCTTCACGTAGCTGCCGGGTGCGTCCTCGAGCGCCGGCAGCCCGCCGGCGCCGGGCACGCGCGCCGGCACCTTCGGGCCGGAAAGGGCGGAGAGCCACTTGTCCCAGTCGTGCCACCACGAGCCCGGGAATTCCTGCGCGCCGGCCTGCCACTCCGCCAGCGTCGGCGGGTTCTTCGCCGTCTCGTTCAGCCAGTGCTGGTACTTCTTGTTGCGCGGCGGATTGACGACACCCGCGATGTGGCCCGAGCCGGCCAGCATGAAGCGCACCGGGCCGCTGAAGATCTGCGTCGCCTTGTAGACCGACCGCGCCGGCGCAATGTGGTCTTCCTTGCCGGCCTGGATGTAGACCGGGATCGTTATCTTGCGCAGGTCGATCGGCACGTTGTCGAGGACGATCCCGCCCGGCTGGCTGAGCAGGTTCTTCTGGTACATGTTGCGCAGGTAGAAGCTGTGCATCGCCGCCGGCATGCGCGTGGCGTCTGCGTTCCAGAACAGCAGGTCGAAGGGGAAGGGGTCCTTGCCCATCAGGTAGTTGTTGACGACGAACGACCAGATGAGATCGTTGGCGCGCAGCATGTTGAAGGTCGTCGCCATCTCGCTGCCTTCGAGATAGCCCTTCTTGCTCATCATCTCCTCGACGCTGGCGAGCTGGTCCTCGTCGATGAAGACACCCAGTTCGCCCGGTTCGCTGAAGTCGACCTGCGCGGTGAAGAAGGTGCAGGCGGCGATGCGGTCGTCGCCCCGTGCCGCCATGTAGGCCAGTGTCGCCGCCATCAGCGTGCCGCCGATGCAATAGCCGATCGCCGAGACCTTGCGTGCGCCGGTCGCCTTCTCGATGGCGTCGAGCGCCGCGAGCGGGCCCAGGTTCATGTAGTCCTCGAACACCATCTTCGAGAGGCGCTCGTCGGGATTGACCCAGGAGACCACGAACACCGTGTAGCCCTGTTCGGTCGCCCACTTGATGAACGAGTTCTCGGGCTTGAGGTCGAGGATGTAGAACTTGTTGATCCACGGCGGCACGATCAGCAGCGGCACCTCGTAGACCTCTTCGGTCGACGGCGCATACTGGATGAGCTGGATGACGTCGTTCTGGAAGACGACCTTGCCGGGCGATGTGGCGACGTTGCCGCCCACCTTGAAGGCATCCATGTCGGTCTGGCGGATGGCGAGGTTGCCCTTGCCGCGCTCAAGGTCGCCCAGCAGGTTCTTGAGGCCCTTGAGAAGGTTCTCGCCTTTGGACTCGACCGTCGCCTTCACGACCTGCGGATTGGTCATGGCGAAGTTGGAGGGCGACACCGCGTCGATGAACTGGCGGGTGTAGAAGTCCACCTTCTTGGCGGTCTTCTCGTCGACGCCCTCGACTTCCTTGATCGTGCCCTGCAGCCAGCGCGCCGTGAGCAGGTAGGACTGCTTCAGGTAGTCGAAGACGACCTCGTCCTTCCAGGCGGGATCGTTGAAGCGCTTGTCGCCGCGCGCCGGCTCGGCCACCGGCTCGACGGTCTGGCCCATCATGCGCTGGGCCGTGACCTGCCAGAGCTTCATGTACTGCTGCCAGAGCTCGACCTGCGCCTGAACCAGCCGGTTCGGGTCGGCCATCATCTTGGCCGTGAAGTCCATGAAGGTCTGGGTGAGGTGCAGCGGGTCCGTCGGCTGCGGTCCTTCGGCCTGGTACTTCTGGGAAAAATCCTGCAGCAGCTTCTGGCTGCGCGTCGCGATGTCCTTGAAGGCCTCCTGGAGCTTTGCGGACTCCTCCGGCGACAGGCCGCCAAGGGCCGTGGGGGCGGGCGTGTCGGACATGCGTTTCCCCTTCCGAATCATTGCCTTTGCAGCGTTTCTTGCGGTAAATTCACCGCTTCGGTACCATAGCTAGTGCCAAACCTACCGGAATCGCTGCTTGCTTCCCATAGGTAGGCTGCGACAACTGACGGGTCAAATTTCCTCTCGGTCTCCGCTAGACAGGCGGAATATGCCGGGCTTCAAGCGGACACAGCAGGTGATGAAGATGCAGCGACCCCAGGACACGATCGGCAGCGGCCGCTGGCTCGGCCTGCTCGGAGTGTCTGCGCTCGCCCTGTTGTCGGGCTGCGGCTGGTTCGACGGTGGCGCCCCCGTCGGTCCGCCGCCGCGCCCGGGCGTCGAGCGCGACGTCGCGCCCACCAACGCCCTTCCGCCGGCGCCGGGCAACCGCCAGTACGATGCCGCGGTCTCCGCCGGCGACGAAACGCGTAATACGACGGCGTCGATCGGCTCGGTGATCGCGCCCAAGGGCGGGCAGAAGGCCCAGAAGGAAGCGATCGAGAAGGAGCAGGCCGATCGCGACCGCAAGGACCGCGAGGCGCGGCTCGAGCGCGAAGCTGCCGACAAGGAACTCAAGAGCAAGGAGAAGCAGGAGGGGGCGCCCGCTGCGGCTCCAGTCGCCGCTCCGCTCGGTGCTCCGCCCGCAGATGCCGGCACCATCACATCCGATCCGGCACCGGTTTCGGCACCGGTGCCGCCGCCGGCCCCGGTGACGACGGCGCCGATGGCACCGCCGTCCGCCGCGCCCGATCCCGCGACGGCACCGGTTCCGGTACCGGCCGCGCCGACGCCTTCGGGCAATCCCAACCGGGCTTTCACCCCGCCGCCGGGTTGGACGCCGCCGGGAGCGGAGCCGGGCTCGGTGACGACCGACGCTCCGCCGGCCTCTCCCACGCCGCCTGCTGCCGCGCCTCCGCCTGCACCGCCAGCGGATCCGAACAAGGCTTTTGCGCCGCAGCCGGGCTGGATACCGCCGGGCGTCGACGTCGGGGCCGTCATGTCGCTGGCGCCCCTGACGGTCGCCTTCGCGTCAACCACCCGCGACGACGCCTGCGGAGAGCCGGCGCTGATCATGGCCAATATTCCCGCCGCCCAGTCGGGCGCGGTGCCGTTCAGCAGCCTCAAGTCGCCGCCGTTCGATGGGTCGATCCAGGTTGCCCTGATCCAGTTCGGCCAGGCCTCGGCGGGCCTCGACGAGACCGACCAGGCCGTGCTCGCCCGCGTGGCCGAGATCCAGCGCGATAATGGCGGGACCGTGCGCGTCGTTGGCCATGCGGCCGCGGATGCGGTGTCGGTCGCTCGATCGGACAACTTCGACGTATCGCGCCGTCGCGCGCTCGCGGTCGCGCAGCAACTGCGCCGTCTCGGCGTGCCCGCAGACCAGCTCATTGCGGAAGCCGCTTCCGACGACGAACCGATCTATCAGACCAGCACCGCTCGCGGCCTCGCCGCAAACCGGCGCGCCGACGTCTTCATCGATTTCTAGGCGCCAAGGAAGAACGACATGGACGACTCGGAATTTCACCGCCTGAAGCGCCTGCCGCCCTACGTGTTCGCGGAAGTGAACGCCATGAAGGCCCGAGCCCGCGGCGCCGGCCAGGACGTCATCGATCTCGGCATGGGCAATCCCGACCTGCCGACCGCGCCGCACATCGTGGCCAAGCTCGCCGAGGCTGCCGCCAATCCGCGTGCCCATGGCTACTCGGCGTCGCGCGGCATTCCGGGCCTGCGCAAGGCGCAGGCTGCCTACTACTCGCGCCGTTTCGGCGTCGAACTCGATCCTGATTCCGAAGTCATCGTGACCTTGGGATCGAAGGAGGGGCTGGCCAACCTCGCGCAGGCGATCACCTCGCCGGGCGACACGGTGCTGGTGCCCAATCCCAGCTATCCGATCCATCCCTACGGCTTCATCATCGCCGGTGGTTCGGTGCGCCACATTCCGGTGCCGGGCTCGACCTCGATCGAGGAATTCCTGCCGGCGCTCGAGCGCGCCGTGCGTCATGCCGTGCCGAAGCCGCTGGCACTGGTGCTGAACTATCCGTCGAACCCGACGGCGCAGGTCGTCGACCTCGATTTCTATGGAGCCATCGTCGACTTCTGCAAGCGCGAGGGCATCTGGATCCTGTCCGACCTCGCCTATGCCGAGATCTACTTCGACGGAGTGCCGCCGCCGTCGGTGCTGCAGGTGCCGGGCGCCCGCGACATCGCCATCGAATTCACCTCGATGAGCAAGACCTACTCGATGGCGGGCTGGCGCATGGGCTTTGCGGCCGGCAACAAGACGCTCATCCAGGCGCTGACCCGCATCAAGTCCTACCTCGACTACGGCGCCTTCACGCCGATCCAGGTGGCGGCGACGGCGGCGTTGAACGGGCCGCAGGATTGCATCGCCGAGGCGCGCAACACCTACAAGGAGCGTCGCGACGTCCTGATCGAAGGGCTGAAGGGCGCGGGCTGGGACCTGCCGGCTCCGTCGGCCAGCATGTTCGCCTGGGCGCCGCTGCCCAAGGAATTCGCCGAGTTGGGTTCGCTCGCGTTCTCGAAGCTGTTGCTGACCCAGGCCAATGTGGCGGTCTCGCCCGGCATCGGATTCGGCGAGCACGGCGACGCCCATGTCCGCATCGCGCTGGTCGAGAACAAGCACCGCATCCGCCAGGCCGTCCGCAACATCCGCACGGTGATGGCCGACCCCGGTCGCGCCATCGACCTATACCTGCGGGGTGTTGGGGACAATATCACGCCGATCAAGGCTCGCGCCTGATCCTATCCTGTCGTATCAGGCGCCCATGAATTCTCCTCTCAGGATCGGCATCGCCGGGCTCGGAACCGTGGGCGCCGGCGTCGTGAAGCTGCTGGCCGAACATGGCCGGCTCCTCTCCGTGCGCGGCGGACGGCCGCTCAAGGTCGTGGCCGTCAGCGCGCGCAGCAAGGCCAGGAAGCGCGACATCGACCTCTCCGGCATGCGCTGGGAGAAGGACCCGATGGCGCTGGCGACCGCGCCGGACATCGACGTCGTGGTCGAGTTGATCGGCGGTTCGGGCGGCGTCGCGCGGCGCCTCGTCCAGAAGGCGCTGGCCTCGGGCAAGCACGTCGTCACCGCCAACAAGGCGCTGCTGGCGCTGCATGGCACCGAACTGGCCGCACTGGCCGAGAAGAAGCAGCGCAACCTCGCTTTCGAGGCGGCGGTTGCTGGCGGCATTCCGATCATCAAGGCGCTGCGCGAGGGCCTGGCGGGCAACCGCGTGAAGCGGCTCTATGGGATCCTCAACGGCACCTGCAATTACATCCTGACGACCATGCGCGAGACCGGCCGCGACTTCGACGTCGTGCTGGCCGAGGCGCAGGCGGCGGGCTACGCCGAGGCCGATCCGACGTTCGACGTCGACGGCATCGATGCCGCGCACAAGCTTGCGGTGCTGACCGGCGCGGCCTTCGGCGCCCGGGTCGACTTTGCCGGCGTGCATGTCGAGGGCATCCGCCGCGTCACCTCGATGGACATCGAATTCGCGCAGGAGCTGGGCTATCGCATCAAGCTGCTGGGCCTGGCGCGCGAGACGCGTCACGGCATCGAGCAGCGCGTGCATCCGTGCATGGTGCCGCTCGACACGCCGATCGCCCATATCGAAGGCGTGTTCAACGCCGTCGTCGTCGAAGGCGACTTCGTCGGCACGACGATGTTCCAGGGCCGCGGCGCGGGGCAGGGACCGACTGCGTCCGCTGTCGTGGCCGACCTGGTCGACGTGGCGCGCGGCCGGCACATGCCGGCCTTCGTCGTGCCGGCCGAAAAGCTCGCGACCAAGAAGGCGTCGCCGATGGATCGCCATGTCGGTGCCTATTACATGCGCCTGATGGTTCAGGACCGGCCGGGCGTCATCGCCGCCGTGTCGGGCGCGCTCGCCAAGGAACGCATCTCGCTGGAGTCGATGCTGCAGCGCGGGCGCTCGGAGTCGGGCGAAGTGCCTGTGGTGCTGACGACCCACGAGACCGAAGAGGCTGCGATGCGGCGCGCCCTGGCGCGCATCGCCAAGCTCGGCGCCGTCGCCGAAGAGCCGTGCGTGATCAGGATCGAGGCATTCTAGAAGGCGCTGAGAGACGCCGCGGAGGAAACGATGGCCGATACGAGAGAAGAAACAGGCAGGATGGACCGTAATCTCGCGCTGGAAGCGGTGCGGGTGACCGAGGCGGCCGCCCTCGCGGCGTCCAAGCTGATGGGCCGCGGCGACGAGAAGATGGCCGACCAGGCCGCTGTCGACGCCATGCGAACGTCGCTCAACTCGCTGGCCATCGAAGGCACCGTGGTGATCGGCGAGGGCGAGCGCGACGAAGCGCCGATGCTCTATATCGGCGAGAAGGTCGGCATGGGCGGCGGCCCGAAGATCGACATCGCGCTCGATCCGCTGGAAGGCACGACGATCACCGCCAAGGGCTTGCCGAATTCGCTCGCCGTCATGGCGATGGCCGAGCATGGCGGCTTCCTCAACGCGCCCGACGTCTACATGGACAAGATCGCCGTCGGCGGCGGCCTGCCGGAAGGCATCGTCGACCTCGACAAGAGCGTGTCGGAGAATCTCAAGGATCTGGCCAAGGCCAAGAAGGTCGACGTCCTCGATCTGGTGGTCTGCATTCTCGACCGCCCGCGCCATTCCGAACTGATCGCCAAGGTCCGTGAGGCCGGCGCGCGCATCATGCTGATCGGCGACGGGGACGTGTCGGGCGTGATCGCCACCTCGACCGGCGATTCAGGCATCGACATCTACATGGGTTCGGGCGGCGCGCCGGAAGGCGTGCTCGCGGCGGCGGCCTTGCGGGCGATCGGAGGCCAGATCCAGGGTCGCCTGCTGTTCCGCAACGACGACGAGAAGGCCCGTGCCAAGAAGTGGGGCATCACCGACCTCAACCGCAAATACTCGATGACCGACATGGCCAAGGGCGACGTGATGTTCGCGGCGACGGGCGTCACCTCGGGCTCGATGCTGAAGGGCGTGCGCCGCTTCCACAACGGCGCCGAGACCCATTCGATCGTGATGCGCTCCAAGACCGGCACCGTGCGCTGGGTCTCGGCGCACCACAATTTCTCGATCAAGACCGGCCTGCCGAGCTGGGCGTAAGCCTGGCTTCGACGGCCGGCTCGCCGGAGCGGTGCCATCGCGCTTCGGGTTAGGGTGGCCGCATGTCCGACACTTTCAGAAACGAGCGCGCAGCATTCCTCGGCGTCGAGCGCTCGCTGACGGGAAAGCGCTGGGCCACGCGGCTCGGTGACGAGCGGCTGGCTTTGGCCATCGCGCAGCGCCACGGCCTGCCCGATGCGATCAGCCGCCTGCTGGCGGCTCGCGACGTCGCCCTCGACGCGGTGGCTGACTTTCTCGAACCGACCCTGCGCAAGTTCCTGCCCGATCCCTCGCACCTGAAGGACATGGATGCCGCCGTGGCGCGCCTCGTGCGGGCCGTGCAGGTGGGCGAGCGCATCGTGGTGTTCGGCGATTACGACGTGGACGGTGCCACCTCCTCGGCGCTGCTGCTGCGCTTCTTCCGGGCCGTCGGCGGCAATATCGGCGTCTACATTCCGGACCGCCGCAAGGAGGGCTACGGCCCCAACGCGCCCGCGCTGCTGAAGATCAGGGAGGAGGGAGCTTCTGTCGTCGTCACGGTCGATTGCGGCATCACCGCCTTCGAACCGCTTTCGGAAGCAAAGCGCGCCGGCCTCGATCTCATCGTGATCGATCATCACATGGCCGAGATCGCGCTGCCCGAGGCGGTGGCGGTGGTCGATCCCAACCGGATCGACGATGCCAGTCCGCACAAGCATCTCGCCGCGGTCGGCGTTGCGTTCCTGCTCGCCGTCGGTGTCAATCGTGCGTTGCGCGACGGCGGTTGGTACGGCACCTCGCGGCCCGAGCCCGATCTTCGGCAATGGCTCGATCTCGTGGCCTTGGGCACGGTCTGCGACGTGGTCCCGCTGCTGGGCGTCAACCGCGCGCTGGTTCGTGCCGGCCTTCAGGTCATGGCGCAACGCCGCAACGCCGGACTGGCAGCCCTCGCCGACGTCGCCCGCCTGAAGGAAACGCCGGAAGCCTACCATCTCGGCTTTCTGCTGGGCCCCCGGGTCAATGCCGGCGGCCGGGTCGGTCAGGCCGATCTCGGCGCGCGCCTGCTGTCGAGCGACGATCCCCACGAGGTCGGAGCGCTCGCGATCAGGCTCGACGAATTCAATGCCGAGCGGCGCGCCATCGAGCGCGATGTGCTGGACCAGGCGATCACGCGAATCGAGGGCCTGTACGGCGCCGACCGCCAGAACCTCCCGTCGGTGCTGCTGGTCGAGAGCGAGGGCTGGCACGTCGGCGTGATCGGCATCGTGGCGAGCCGCCTCGTCGAGCGTTACGGCCGTCCGGCTTTCGTGATCGGCATGGACGGTGCGCTGGGCAAGGGCTCGGGCCGTTCGGTGCGCGGGGTCGATCTCGGCGCGTCGGTGATCGCCGCGCGGCAGGCCGGGCTTCTGGTCAACGGCGGCGGCCACGCCATGGCCGCGGGCCTCACGGTCGAACGCGATTCCCTGCCTGAATTGACCCGCTTCCTCGACGAGCGGATCGCGCCGCAACTCGGTGCCGCGCCGCCCGTCCGCGAACTGGGGATCGATTCCGCCCTGGCGCCGGCGGCGGCGACCAAGGAACTGGTCGACATGGTGGAGCGCGCCGGTCCGTTCGGCGCCGGCAACGCCCAGCCGCGGTTTGCCCTGACCGGTGTCCGGGTGAGCTACGCCCAGCCAGTCGGCGAGGGGCATGTCCGCTGCACCCTGGTCGGCGCCGAGCGGGGGCGGGTCGAGGCCATCGCGTTCCGGGCCAACCAGAGCGAGCTGGGGCCGGCGCTCCTCGATTCCGCGCGGCCCGTGCTGCATGTTGCCGGAGCGCTCAAAATCGACCGTTTTGGCGGCCGCGAGACGGTGCGCCTGCAGATCGACGACGCTGCATCGGCGGCCGGCTCCGTGCTTGCTTGATTTTCGGTCTTCGAGTCGGTATTTGAGCCGCTCTTGCGGCCTTGTTCCCTTCGTCTAGAGGCCTAGGACACTGCCCTTTCACGGCGGCGACACGGGTTCGAATCCCGTAGGGAACGCCAGCTCTCGCTGGCCCAAGCAGAAATCTCCATAAAACATTGAACCTACAGCCTTTCAATCGCTTCGGAGCGTCGCGCACTCTGTGGGCATTTGGAGTAGGATTTTGTAGTAGCGTAGTGTGCCGCAATTCAAGCTAGGCGCTTCTGGATGGTGGACGCCTACAGCAGACATTCGCTGTGCAGACGAGTATGATGGCTACCTGCCTCTAATGTTGCAGCCCCTCAGGCTCAAAAGGCGCCCTCAATGGATATCAGCAAGCTAGTTGATAAATTGCAGGACACTGCGGACGGAGGCGTTTCGCGCACTCTTGCGCGGCTCGAAGAGCGGCAAAAGGGGATGTTTCGGAGCGCCGCAGAAGAAGCCGCCCGACGGAATGTTTTTGCCATTGGCGCCCGAAGTGCATTCGAAGCTGCGCTAAATCAAAACGCGCTCTATAGCCAAGCCGCAATTTTTCGGGAGGTAAGTACACTCTCTGCTGCGCAGCGCGCTTTTGCGGACGCCACAAGAGGATTGACGATAGGAGCAGAGTTGGCTCGCGCCGTCGGAGCAATCGATCCGCGTGCCAAAGGAATCGCTCAGCAAGCAAACGCCCTAATGCAGAGCATGGCTCAGGACTCATATCTAGCTAAGCAATTTACCACGGGCTCATTTTTTGCTGAGCAATTTGCCCGGAGTAACGCAATAGACACCGTGGTGAAGTCGCTTGCTTACGCGGTCCCCCCGTTTGTAGGCGGCGAATTGGTGGGATGGGAAGATCGCCTCTCTACACGAATGAAGTTCATAGAGCGGCCCTGGATGCTTGCTGATAATCCGGCCAACTCAATACTTGGTTTTGCGCATTTGACTCGGCTGTCCGATGCACTACGGCACTCAACTCCTTATGCGCCAGAGTTGAACGTACTTCTCCAAGAAGAATTGGGCGAAGTTGTTACAATTGATGGGGAGGCCACGCCAGAAGAGCAGGACAATGCCGCAATCGAAGCCGGCATGCGCCCCGAGCTAATCGCGTTTCCCCGCGAAGAGTATCGCGTCATCATTGGCGCTGCCGGACTTGTGCTCAATCTTCCCCCGTTGCCCATTCCGGAGCCATTGGAAGGGAGCAATCCGGGCGCCGCTTTCGACCCGATGGTGATGGAGATTCTACGTCAGGTGGAGACGCGCCTTAGAATGCTGGTGGACGAAATGCTAACGCGACAAGCTGGCAGCCACTGGACGAAGCATAGGGTGCCTCAGGTCATCCGGGAGCGTTGGCGGCAACGGCAAGAGGAAGAACGCGCTAAAAACCGCCCAGTGTATGCGGAGATTTACTACGCTGATTTGATGGACCTGGAAGCCGTGATTTGCCGTGGCGACAACTGGCGAGATTCGTTTCAGGACGTGTTCCCAAGCAAACTGCATCTATCGCTATCGCTTCAACACCTATCGCCCATCCGAAACGACGGCGCGCATCACCGGCCGATTGGAATGGCGCAGAGACTTCGGCTCATGACTGAAGCTGCAAGTATCCTAAAGGCGCTTGGCGTCAACATCTTTCACTAGGCAAGGCACCTGTAACCCCGCACTAGATGAACCGCCGCTTGCTCTCAAGCTCTGGCGACGTGTATCGCGGCTCGTCGGCCAATCCGGCACCATCATCAAAGGCTATCGCTGATCCTGTAGGCGCGGCACCTCTCTCGCGCTGCCTTGCCATGATCCTGTCGCCCAGCCGCAAGGCCATCGCTTCGACGGCCTTACGCGGACCTAGCGGCTTCTTCGTCCTACGCCGCGCGACGCTCACAATACCGCTCCGGTTTACGCGATGGAGGCATACGCCCCGGATGGATCGGCGTAATCGCTACCTCCAGGTCCGCATAGTCGCTCGGATGTAGCACTTCCAACTCTGCGAACTGCGTGGTCTCCGGAAGCTGAAAGTCGGCGTTCTCGGTGAGTCGATGTTCCGTCGTGCGCTTGGCGATCTTCGCCCGGCACTTGAGGATCACCACGGTAGGGTCGGGACCTTCCTCTTCGAGCTTGCGCCATACGCCACTGATAGAGAAGTGGGCGAGGCCCGAGACGGGTACAGGGAGCCCGAGCTTGTGCGTGTTGCGATCTAGACGCGCGCGGAAGGAAGGATTGGCGGCGGCGGGCGTGCCGGCCTCTTTGGTCGTCATTAGGATTTCCTAGGAGTTGGTAAGGGGCGGAGAGAGAGCCCCAGCGGTGAACCGGGGCGCTCCTGTTGTTACCGTTCGTCCGGCTTGCGGTTCTTACGGTCGAAGAGTTCGTACGCGTTCAAGCCGGCACCAGCGATTTCCAGGCCAAGGCCAGCCAGCGAGGGCTGACGGACGGCCGGCATGTTGGTACGGGAGGCGTAGAGACTGTCTGCCTGCTTCTTCTCCTCCTGTAGCTGGGCAACGGACATCTCGACATTACGCTCGGTCGCCATGTCGATGCGGCCCTGCTGTCTGTAGACGTTGCGGGCGACACTCTCGACGGAGTTGCCCTGCACGCCTGCCTCTGCGGAACCTGTGTCGGCGGTGGCCTTGGCCTGGAGGGCGCGGATGGCGTTGTCGAGGAGGGCTTGGGAGCCGGCCTCTACCTCCTGCTGTTGGCGAAGGTTGAGCTGATTGATGGTCTGATTGCGGGCCACCTCGGCGTTGTAGCGGGCCTGGGCCTGATACTGGGCCTGTGACGCCGCATCTTCGGCGCCCGCGCCAAACTTGGCGACTGACGAGGCGGCGTTGATGGCGAGCGATGCGCCTGCCATTGCGGTGGTGGGTTCAATGCACATCTGGGTTGATCCTGACGAATTCAAGGAATGGGAGACCAAGCGGACCGTGGCGGTCGTGCCGGGCAATGAAGTGGAAGTTGAGGGATCGCAGCCATCGAATGTGAACGCTGTTGCGCGCGTCGATGTAGTTGTGGAGTAGGGCGTAGCGAGCCTGCCACTCCTCAACAGCGATGCGAGAGGCACGAAGGAACGTCTTGCGCCACTCGGGGGATGTGATGATGGACGTCCCGAGCATCCAAGGGACACCGACAGTGGCGCCATGGTGATCCTCAGGGGACGGAAGGCACGCGTAGATCATCTCAGGCGTGCCGTTGACATCAGCGACCATCGCGCCGGCCCCTAGAAGGGCGAACTTCAAGGCGTACTCGGGAGGAACGCCCATGACCGCCTCTGCCTCCGCCGCATCGGCGGGCCGAAGGCGCGGCGCTAGGCTCACGCAATCGGTCGCCGTAGCTGGCCGCATGATGACGCTGGCCGGTAAGGCAGCATGAACGCTACCGCCGGGCATCATCTCGGGATAGAGCATCCGGGGCTACACCGTGCCGAGCGTGGCGGGATCGTCTACCAAGCGCGTGGTCTCAGTGCCGGCGACCACATCGCGAGTGGTCACAAGTACCTTGCCGTCGAGACGGTAGCGGCGAGTTTCTTCCATCTGGCGTCCATCTTCTTCGATGTAGCGAATAAGCAGCGCGCCGTTGTCCTGGGCGTTACCTCGCTCGTCGGCGGTGGAGGCGAGGTGAGAGGTTGAGATGATGTTCATTGTCTTTCCTGTGTTGGGTTGGGGCCAGTGGGCCTAGCCGCGCTGGAGGCGATAGACGCGGTACTTGGCGGCGAGAGCCTTCAAGCCGGCAGTCTCGCTGCCCTTGATGAGGGCCATCGCCGCGAACTTGTGTTCACTGGGATAGTTGTCCTGCATCCACTGGAAGGCGCTTTCGGCGTCTTCCGGTGCGATGCCCTGCGTTGCGATGGCGGCGACCGCCTGCCTCTTCAAGCCGGCGACCACGGCTTCCGCAGTCTCCATGGCGCGTTCTTGGGGAATGCCGGCGCTCTCTGCGGCGCGTGAGAGTTGGGCGAGCGAAAGCGTACCGTTGTCGACGTAGTCGTTCACAAGCGCCTCTTGCACATTGCCCGGCATGACAGAGGCGACGAAGTCGATAGCGGCCTGTGTCTCGCGGTCCGGCTCCAGGCCGGTGGCTCGCTTTGCCTCCAAGGCTGCATCGGCCTGGGCCTTGCGCTCCTGTTCGGTGGGGTCGGTGTGCTGAGGGGCTCCCGAGATGGCTTCGAAGCCCCCGCCGGGCGCTTGACGGATCAGGCCCATAGCGAGCGCCTGGGGAATTTCCACGCCAGTCATTCGGCCGCCGCCAACGTCGACCATTACAAGGTCATCCGTGGTTGCGGTGGCGCCGACGCGTGGCATTCCTGCTTTGGTCTGGAAGACGGGCGTTTTCGGCGGGGGGATGGTGGCCGAAACGCGAGAGCTGTCCAGGACCGGAGCGTCTCGGGAAGCGTCGGCCTTGGCGGCCATGGCCCGAATGTACGCCTCGGGGTCGCGAGTGCCGGGAGGGACCATGCGGGAGAGGTCGACACCCTGCCGGGCCACGTCGATGGCGCGCGCTGTGGCGGCAGCGTGGGCGCGGCCGGCCTTGTTGTGTTCGGCCCATTCCGCCAGTTCGCGGGCTTCGTCACTGGAGACGCTAACCCACTTGGAGCCGCCGTGGTCGATGTATGTGGGGCCGCTGGCCGGTTCGTCGCGGTGGACGGGGTTGCCGAAGACCCATTGAGCGGACGGAAGGCCGTCTCGGTTATCTGACATGAGTAGATGTTCCTTTCGTTAGAGGTTGGCTTGTGTGGTGGCTGGGCGCATTGGCGTAGACATCGCCTTGCCTCGCGCCTCTTCGTGCGCCGCTGTTTGATTGGCGGCCCTTTCGACAGAGAGGATCAATGCCGAGTAACGCTCGACTACATGCCCCCCGATAGCTTGAAGTGTCTGCGACCCCATCGGCATGTCGCCCCTAGGAGCGAGCCCAAGGACCGCGCGCGCGATAGCGAAGACATACGAATTGTTCCGGGCGAAGAAGAGCGGGTCAGCCCGGTCATACAGAATGACGCCGGCAGCGACGGCGAGGATGTCCAAGGGGGCTACATTGTGGGCCGCCAGTCGCGACCAATGCTCATCGGTTCTGGTAAGCGCTAGGCCATTATTGGCTCGTTCGCTGGCGTCGGTAAGGACGCCCTGAAGCTCCTTGATGGCGAGCGACACCCCCTCATGCTCGATATTGGCAAGGAGGATGCGGCGGGCCTGAGCGACATAGTCCGAGACGGCTTCCTTACGGAGATGGCGTCCGTTGGGGTTTCCGAAGGCATTCAGGCGACGAGCATGCGGGCGACAGTAGCGTCCGCGTCGCGTCCGCAGTTGACCGCACCCCGCGACATGGCAGGCCATGTGGGTGTTGTTCATGGTGTTTCTGGAGAAAGTGGGTAGGGGGTGTTGGTAGGCACCGACACCACAGAGCCCCGCCCCGGTCCCCGCAGGGTGTCTCCGCACTGTTCGCCCCTCGGGGCTACTGAGGCGGGGGCCTGAAGGGGCCGGGGCAGGGAGTAGGGGGAGGCGACGTAAAGAGAGACTTCTTTACATGACTTCCCCCTACATCGGATCGAGGGACCTAGGCGGCCATCCGGTATCCCGTAAGGCGAGACTTCGGTCCCCATTCCTCTACGCCCAGCTCGGCCAGCTCTTCAGAGAAGGCTACGCTTCGCCGGACGGTGTCTTTGAAGGTGTCTTTGTCGATGCCTAGGTCGCGCTGCACGGTCCGGAACGGGAGTACGTCGCCGGGCTTCGCCTTCCGTGCCCATGCTTCGACGTACCCCGAAGCCAGGGCAGCGGAGCCGGTCAATGTTCTCGGTATCGGTCGCCACCGCTTGACCTTGCAGCCTGGGAATATGGTCGGGATTGCGGCGGGGATACCTGACCGCACTGAAGCAATGATCCAGGCTTCGGCAGGGTGGCATTGGTCGCCATCGCTCTTTCGTACAGAGCCACGGCAGAGCGCCTGAAGGATCAGGTGGGCATGTTCCCCGGCTTCGGTCTCCTTCATTTCTTGGTCGTCCACTATCCCAGCGGCGGACCGTCTTCCCGCCGCCAGTCTCTTCAAGGCTTCGTAGTAGCTGCCTCGATAGAAGAGGGTGCCGGCGAGGATGATGTTGGGCACGTCCGCATACTCGTTCGTCGCGGAGTGTGAGCCCCATTGAATGAACGTCACGTTTTCGCCTGGGGTCGCCGCGAGGAGACCCTTGACGGTCTTCTCAATGTTGCCGACGCGGCCGTCATTGCGATGTGTCACGACAAGCCAACGCTCGCTCGGCTTACTGTCGATGGTCTTGGCAATGCCGGCCGCCAGCTTCGGCCCATTCTGAGCGAAGGCCGACTTACCGCCGCCCGTCTGCCAGATGTTGACCGTTAGCGGTTCGTATCGCTTGGGCGCACTGCGGAGACGCACAAGGTTGCCGCGCTCCTCTTCCATAGCTCGATAGGTCGCCCTCACGCGCCCTGAGGCGTCGAGGATGACCATGGGCGCCAGATCGGCCGGCAAGGTCTCGCGGAAATCTAGCACCGCGTTGCCAAACCTACCGTCGCGTCGGATCGTGACTGTCTTGCCAGAGAGATACCAAAGGCCCGACAACACGGCTTGTTCATCCGCACGAAACTTGCGGGCCTCTTCGGCTCCCGTTCCGCCTTCGGTGGTTGCCAGGGCGTCGTTAAGCGACACGCTGGGGTGACGGTCCGCGAAGTCGGGAACCTGATAGATCGAGCCGGAAGGCAGCTTCTCAACATCGTTGAAGATGCCAAGGATGTCCGCCCGCAACTCCGCAGAAAGCACAGAGAAGCGCCGAAGGACGAAAGCGAGATCATCGGCCGCCAGTGTGATCGGTTGGCCGGGTAGAAATGCTTCATCCCATACGCGGACTGCCCGAGGCTCGCCCTTGAACGTGAACAAGCCGGCCTCTGCAAAAGATCGGTCCGCTAGGCGGCGCTCAACCATCTGTTGCGTTGTGATGACCACGCGAGCCGCGTCGGTTGCCGTATGGCCCAACGCGTTCAAGCGTTCGTCGCTGGTGCGAACGCTCAACATCATCGGCGGAATACCGATGTCTTCCACCATGCGCTCGACCTCGGAGAGACGAGATACGCAAATCAACACTCCGACATGCTCATGACTCCGCGACGCCAACAGAGCATCGACAAAGTGAATGAGCGTCTGTGACTTGCCGACGCCAGGATCAAGCGAGGACAACGAGAAGACTGGCTTGGCTGTGCCATTCGCCATGTCTTCAAGTGCGCCGGCTAGTTCGGCCAGTGCTTCCCACTGGGCTTCGCTCGGGGTGTGATTGCGAGTGGCGAAGTAGGCGTGCAGCTTCAACAGCGCGCGGCGAGCGAGCATTGATGTTCTCCGGGGTATGAGGAAGAAGCCCGGAGCGTTGTGCTCGGGGTGTTAGACCTTGAAGGGAAGGCCCCGCAGGTCGGCCATGGACGCCAATCCGCGCCGAAGGTCAGGGCGAGAGCCGAGCGTGATTGAGTTGTCGTTCAGGAAGTGGCGTGCGACCTGAGCAAGGCTGGCCGGCGGCGGCTCTTCGGCAGTGAAGGCGCGCAATAGGTGTAAGAGAAGGGCGTCATAGAGCAGCCAGAGATTATCTAGGCGCTCCTGATCGGCGAGCGGCGGGGTGGCTTCGGACATCGTTAGGCGTCCTTTGTCGGGATCGTGGGGGCGATCCGAGCACGGATGGCCTCGCCCCAAGACTGCAGGGCGCCTTCTAGGTCTACGAAGGACACGGGAGGAGCCGCGTCGGCAATGCGGGCATGTTCCACCAACTTGCGGGCCTCTGCCCCTGCGTCCTGCGGATGAGGACCGGGAAGCCCATCGAGCCGGCCGGCAGCGATGAGGTCGGCGATGTGCTCCGTATAGCGGTCGACGGCGCGACGGATGATTGAAGAGGGGCTAGGCGGCTTGCGGAGCCCGAGGGCGAGGCCGCTGGCGTGGCGTAGGTAGGTAAGCTGACTTTCGCACCGCTGGTCGGTGGCGAACCGGCGAGTAGGAGCTACCGGCTTTGTACGGGGCATGGAAGTTCTCTCAGTTGTGGTGGTTGGGGACAGTGTGGCGAGACAGGCAAAAACAAGCGGCAAGAGCGCGGCTCATGCCGGGGTGGTGAGGCGACCTACAGGGATCGCCCCAAATGAAAGTGAACGGCAGAGAAAACGACGCGCGAGGCGGACGGGAGCCACCAGCCGGCGAAAGGGAACCAGCGGCGCTCTACCGGCCACACCTCGCGCGCCAGGGCGTCCCGGTATGAGCCGGACCGGGGCGGCTCTATTCCGCTAAGGTGTGGGATTGCTCGGCGGGGCGCTCTGCCCCTGCGCCAGCCTTCGGCAGGTTATAGCTGCCATGGTGGCACTTTTCCACAATCCGGCCCTATTCCTCTCCGGCCGCGCCGCAAGCGGCAGGGGGTAGCGCCCGAGTCACTAGAGCCTCGTACAGCGCTGCCAGCTCTTGACTACCCCAAGACATCAGCAGACGCCCAAAGCCCTTCTACGGGCGCGCTAGGGGCTGTGCGGGGCATCTTGGGATAGCTGCAAGGGTGGGGGTTTAGCCGGATCAGGCCGCGCGGCTCTGTACCGCAATGGTGGCACTTTTGCTCTCCGCTTGACCCCGAGTCTTGCGCCGTTCATATCTATCGCAACGTCCGTAGCGAAGGATTTGAACATGACCCCCAACTCCCCCAAGGCGTCCCGGTTCGTGGCCTATTACCGCGTCTCCACCGGAGCCCAAGGCCGGTCCGGGCTCGGGATCGAAGCCCAGCGCGAGACCGTGCGCCGGTTCATGGCTGGCGAGGGCGGCGGATGGCCCCCGCTGCATTCCTTCACAGAGACGGAGAGCGGCCGACGATCCGACAGGCCCCAACTCACGAAGGCGCTGGCCGCCTGCCGGGCGCACAAGGCAACGCTGGTGGTCGCCAAGGTCGACCGGCTGACACGCTCACAGGCGTTCCTAGAGCGCCTGAGGGATAGCGGCGTTGATGTCCGGTTCTGCGACCTACCGGACGTGAAGGGCGCTACAGGGCGCTTCCTGTTGGCTCAGATGGCCGCTGTAGCGGAGTTGGAGGCCGGCCTAATCAGCGAGCGGACCAAGGCAGCGCTGGCCGCCAAGGTGGCGCGGGACGGGCAATGGGATCGCAAGGCCAGCCATCACCTTGTCGCCGGGGCGGGCCAGAAAGCGGCGGCGGACGCAGCAAGGCGCAAGGCAGACGAGCGGGCGGGCGACCTAGCGGACACTGTGTCCCGCCTCAAGAGCGAGGGCGTCACGTCGCTCCGGGCTATCGCGGATGCCTTGAATGCAGACGAGATAGAAACGCCGCGCGGCGGGACCTGGGGACCATCCAGCGTGCGCAATCTACTGGCGCGCCTCCAGGCTGTTGCATGCCAAGGGGGCCTCTCCTAGCGTCCTATTGTGGAGGGCAAATGGATTGGATCGCTTTCGGACTTGGGATGGCCGCCCTGGGTGGGGTGCTTTATGCCACGAGTACAATCACGGCGCTCAAGAAGGAAAGAGCCGCGCTTTGGGCGTTCATTGATCGGATAGAACGAACGACCGACGCGCACCTGTATCCGGAAGAGACGTTCGCTTTCAAGAGTGGCGAATGGAAACACAGACGCGGAACAGTTGAGGAGGAGTACCGGAGTTTAACGGAATTCCTGAAGCGCATTTTGGAGGACTGCCGACGACTGAGCGTCCACTTTAGAGGGCGTTAGCGGCTGAATAGCTTCCCGATGAAATAGAAAGCCCCGGAAGCGCGTCGCATCCTCCGGGGCCAGTCTCCTACGGTCGCTACCCGCTACATGAGGGGCCGCTTCATATCGACGGGGGCCAAGCCCGGATCGGTCCAAACGACGTGACTGCCGATCCGCGTCGCGGTGCAGCCATCGGGATACTCTTCGGTTTCACCATCCTTGAGGTAGCCGGTATCGCAACCGGGCCACCACGCGCGGATGTCGATAGACGAGCGGTCGGCGAAGCAGACAAGAAGCTCTTGGTTCTTAGCGCTGACTTGGATTTCCATGCTCAACTCCCTTTGGGGTCTACACGCCGCATTAGTGCGGCGCTTGAGAAGGAGCTTATTGGGGCAGTCTCATCTGAGCATAACGAGACTTCGTACCGTCGCTGCCGCAACGCCTCCTCAATAGGGGACATCAAGGAAGTCGTTTGAGCGCGCTGGTGTCGTCATCCGTTGCCACCAAGCCACGACTGCCTGTGAATGAAGTCGCGTGAGGGAAACTCATGATGGATTAAGAGGCTTCTTCGCAACGGGAGACATCGGCCAAATTCCGATGCCCCGACGCTAGCCGAAGGTGAACGTGAAGGGGCGTCCGCCAATGCTTCCGGTTCCTGTGCCGCGCATGCCAGTCGATACGAACTCAAATGGCCCGCTCTGTCCGTTGTTGCAATTGAACGTACCCCTGCCGTCTCGCCGCGTGACATAGACGAACGTCCCTGTGCAACTCAGACCCTTGTTGCTGGTAATCGTAAGGTTCCCGCCGCCGTCCATGTATCCAGTGGCTGATCCGGTGAATGTCTCTGAGCCATCCTCCAGGGAGCCAGTGACGGGTAGCGTCATGCTACAGGCGGCGGTGCCGAGTGCTAACAGGAGCACGGTAGCGTTGCGCATAATCTCTCCCCCATACGTTTCGGAGGGAAGATGGCGACGGAGAGGGCAGGGAGCAAGCCCTTCGCCTCTCGTGACGCAATGGCGTGACACTGGCACCACCATCGCCCCTCGCTGGCGTCACCCAAGGCGCGGGCGGCGTGGCAAGGTCGACCGGGACGCCCCCTCGCCCCCCTACCGGGGGGACGCGCCGCGGCGGTCGGGGCGCATACCACTTTGAGATTTCCTAAGAAATATTCGGTTCTTGGCCCTGCGCAAGTTGTACGCATCCCTGTAATCTCGCGTAAGGGCGTCGGGTCGTGCGACAGTGCAGCACAGACTTCGTGTCCTCTCGGGAGCCATTCGGGGGAGTAGAACAGTGCGGATTGAGTCTGTTCGTATCAAGAATCTTCGATCATTTGCCGATGTGACAGTGCCGCTCAACAAATACGCATGTCTCGTGGGGCCCAACGGCGCAGGCAAGTCGACCGTGCTATGCGCCCTCAACGTGTTCTTTCGTGAGACCAACGATGTCTCTACAAACCTGATCCAACTATCAGCCGAAGACTTTCACCAGCGAAATACCAAAGAACCCATAGAAATTACCGTTACTTTCACGGACCTCAGTCCGGAGGCGCAAAGCGATTTTGCCGAGTATTACAGGCAAGGGAAGCTGATCGTCTCGGCTATTGCCCAGTTTGATGAAGGAACTGGAAGGGCCGAGGTGAAGCAGACTGGGCAGCGCCTTGTAATGGGGGCGTTCAAGGAGTTCTTCAAGGCTCTTGGTGACAAAAAGCCCGTCAGTGAACTCAAGCAGCACTTCAGCGGCATTCGCGAGAAGGTCCCCCATGTCGCTGCAGCGTCTACAAAGGATTCGATGATTGAGGCCCTTCGCACCTATGAGGCCCAACATATTGAGGAGTGTGAGCTAATCCCGAGCGAGGATCAGTTCTACGGAGCGACAAAAGGGGCTCATAGACTCGGTAAGTATATCCAGTGGGTTTATGTTCCTGCCGTGAAAGACGCGAGCACTGAGCAAGTCGAAGCACGAAACACTGGGCTCGGTAAGTTGCTTGCACGTACAGTACGTTCGAAGACAAACTTTGGTGAGGGAATTCAGAGCCTTAAGGCTGCCGCACAACTGGCTTACCAGAATCTCCTGGATGCAAGCCAAAGCGCTCTCGATGGAATTTCGACTTCCCTTGGCGTGAGATTGGCCCAATGGGCGCATCCAGAAGCAACGGTTAAGGTACAGTGGAGCCAGAACCCCGAAACGAGCATTCGAGTGGATGAGCCATTCGCTAGGATAATTGCAGGCGAAGGAAGCTTTGAGGGAGAGCTTGCCCGATTTGGTCACGGACTACAGCGCTCTTACCTACTCGCGCTCCTTCAAGAATTGGCATCCATTGAAGATGCCGCAGCTCCAATGCTTATCTTGGGATGTGAAGAGCCCGAACTCTATCAGCATCCACCACAAGCGCGCCATTTAGCTGGCGTTCTCAAGAGCTTGAGCGAAGGCAATGCGCAGGTCCTTGTGACCACGCATAGCCCGATGTTTGTCGCCGGCGATGGATTTGAGGATGTTAGGATCGTGCGACGAAACCTTCCACAGAAGTGTTCCGAGGTGGCGTACATTACTTATACTGACCTCGCTGCGAGAATTGCCGAGGTGACCGGAGGGCCGCCGAAGAGTGCTGCAGGCATCTTGGCAAAGATTCATCAAGCGTTGCAGCCAGCTCTAGGCGAGATGTTTTTCACAAGGCGACTGATACTTGTCGAAGGTCTAGAGGACGTTGCCTACATAACTGCTTGCCTTAACTTGATGGGCAAGTGGGACGAGTATCGTCGTCTTGGCTGTCATATCGTGCCCGTAAATGGCAAGAGCGAAATGCTACAGCCGCTTGTCATCGCGAAGAAGGTGGGCATTCCTACGTATGTCGTGATCGACTCGGATGCGGACAAGCCGGACAAAGCCGGTAGCCGTGCTAAGCACGAGAAAGACAACAGAGAGCTCCTAGGCGTTCTAGGTGGGGCTGGGGAAAAGCCGCTGCCCGAAGCGACAATATGGGGTGCGGGCTTTGTGATGTGGAAGTCCGACATTGGGAGGATCGTAGAGGACGATGTCGGTAGTGCCGCTTGGACTGACGCGCAGAACAAGGCGGACGAACTTTATGGACTGGTCGGGAACCTGAAGAAGAATACATTGCACATAGGTGCAAAGCTCGCCCACACATGGGGGCTGGGTAGGACTTCGCCCCAGTTGGAGCGCCTCTGCAATGAAATCCTAAATCCCCAGATGTCCGTTTAGCATTAGAGGACTGGCCCGGCTGACGATGGGCAATCTAGCCAGCGACCTGCACGTCAACTTGCGTGACGCAAGTGTTGGGTCTGGCATGATCTGGAGAAGACTGCCAATTATCAGAGTTGCAACTCACATTGGACAGGTCTGCAACTCGAAAACAGCGCCATTGCCCGCCAGGAGGAAGCCCCTTGCTACTACCTCCCGCGTACTGAAAGCCCATGACATGCTCCGTGCGGTCCTTGCCCAGCCCGAGACAATGCGGTGCAAAGTGCCTGATGGAGCCATGATAGTTCGCTGATATGCAGGATCGGTCCAAGATTGCCTGTCGAATCATGGCGTAAGACATCGTGCAGCTTCCCCGAGTGGCCGTATTGGACGGTTATAGTCAGGAGAATATGCAACCGAAGCAAGAAGTCTTTAGTGGTGGGAAGTGCGTCGGCTCTCAGATGCTAACGGCCGCTAGGATACGTAAGGCTCGCTAGCGCCGCCCTCTTGACCTCCGTCGACGCCCCGCCATTGTAGATGCCGTAGGTATTCTCGGCTTCTCATGCCCGATGGTGTCTGCGGTGATCCCCTCGGACGCACCAAGGCGGCCCTAGAGCGGCTTCGGATACTTCAGTTTCGCCAGTGCTGCCGGCAGCAACTTCCTTGCCGCCGCTAGGCTCCCGTACCGCCCGTAGGTCATCGTAGTCAGTCGGTGGCCCATAAGGTCCGCCACCAAATCCTCGCTGACATCATGCGCCCGTAGAGCCTGGGAGAAGGTGTGTCGAATTGAGTGAAGGGTCTTCCCCGGCCCATGACCGGCCGCCGCCTTGAGGCGTGTAAATCTCTTCCCTACAGCGTCTCCACGGTGGCCCCATTTGTCTTCGTCGAAGTGCTCAAACACATAGCCTGATTTCCGCTTTCCGATTAGGCGGGCGAGGGCCGACGCGATGGCCGCATGCACGGGCACGTCTCTATCCCCAGCATCCGTCTTGGCTCCCCGAATTGAAATCCAGTCGTCAGCCACGTCAGAGACCTTCAGGGTAGCAAGCTCCTCCCGACGCGCCCCTGTGTAGGCGGCGAGGGCAATCAGGTCCGCAAGCTCTTGGTCTTCGCCGGCCAGGGCGCGCCCGTAGAGGGCGGAAACCTCCGCAAGGGAAAAGGCTTCCCGCTTCGCTGCGGCCCGGTCCTTTCGGCGATCCTTGAACCGCTGGCCCGCAAACGGCGTCACGTCTTCGGAAATCTCGCCTCGTGTCTGTAGGTAGCTCCAGAATGACCGTAGGCTGCTAACTTCGCGCTGCACCGTTGCCGCGCTCACTTCGGACTTCCGAGCTTCGATCCAGGCGGCCACTGCCGGCTTGGTTACGTCGCTGGCGATGGGGTGCTTGTCGACGAAGCGAGAGACTGCGGCCTTGTCGATTGACGCTGTCTTCGGCTCAACCTCAGTGGCACGGACGGCTGACCAAGGATCAATAAAGGGGCGGAGGGGCTTCTTACCCTCCAGCACGATATCCACGAACGCCCGCGCCTTCGGGCCTCCGATGTCGACTAGAGCCGCAGTAGTGTCCCCATCGTGGAAGAGACTGGCTGTCTTCTTAACCGCCGCGATCCCGCCAGCGACGTAGAGCCCTGATGCGGCCTCTATGGCCTTCTCAATGGCAAGCTCCCGGTGATCCGTTCCGGCCTCGTCGACCGCCTTGCGCCAGTCCATGGCGTCGGCCTCCACGGCTCCCGCCATACCGCGCGCCTGGGCTACTCGCGCCCGAAATTCGGAGGCTACGCGATGGACCTTGGCCGCTGCGATATGGAGCTTGTCTGTGTGGAGGTTAACCCAATGCTCGCGGCTGCCGTCGAATGCGGACCGCACGTCCTCAGGCACACCGAAGCGCGCCCAATACTTGTTGTGTTGCTTCACGACGTAGCGGGGAAGGCGGATAGATTTCGTTGCCACAATAGCCGTGCGCTTTGGAGTAGGGTTTTGGAGTAGCCCCTTGGTGAGAAAATCGCAATAGAAGCGGCGTTATTGGGTAGTATGTAGGTTGCTCCGTCCGCTCCCGTAGGGAACGCCACAAGCCCGCAAGATCACGCACCGATGCAGCGCGCTCCCGGATCGGCTACATGCTGGCTGCCAACGCATGGGTGTCGGCCGCCGAGGGCTGGGATCATTGGCGGCGGTATGAGTCTGACCCGATGCGGACGCGCGAGGCGCCATTCTCTTCGTAGGTCAGGACCCATTCGACGCCGAGCCGGGCGTCGCTGAAGTAGCCGGTCCAGGACGTGATCGATGCGCAGTCGACCGATGCGTTCTTCCAGCGCACCGTGTAGGAGATGCGCGGCCCGTCCATCCAGCCGAGGAGCGGGAAGGCGATGCCCGCACATTTGTAGCCGGGGGCATTGTTCGCATACGTCCCGGTGACACTTCCGTCCGGGCCAATCGATCCAATGATTAGCACCGACCCATGATCGTTCGCCCAGGTTCCGATGACCGAGGGCGACTGGGCTCCGGCCCGCGGCGCCACGGCCGCGGCGGTCAACAACAGTCCAAGACCGAGGATCGACGAAACACAACGGCTCATCTACGTTCCCGCGACTTCCAAGGGGATGAAAACTATCACCACCGCCCGCAGCAGGCGACCGGTGAAGTGGGGAACATGACGGGCTTTCTTCACAATCGCTGGGCGCAGCTTTTCGCCGGCATCGTCTGCATGGTGATGATCTCCAGCCTCCAGCACGGCTGGACGCTGTTCGTGCATCCGATCAACGAGAAGCACGCCTGGGGACGGGCGGCCATCCAGGTCGCCTTCACGGTGTTCATCCTGAGCGAGACCTGGCTGGTGCCGTTCGAGGGCTGGGTCGTCGACAAGTTCGGTCCCCGCCCGGTGGCGCTCGCGGGCGGCGCACTGGTGGCCGTCGCGTGGAGCCTGAACTCCGTGGCCGATTCCCTGCCGCTGCTCTATCTCGGCGCCGCGCTGGGCGGCATCGGGGCGGGGTGCGTCTACGGCACCTGCCTCGGCAATGCGTTGAAGTGGTTCCCGGACCGCCGCGGCCTGGCCGCGGGCCTGACGGTCGCGGGCTACGGGATCGGTTCGGCGTTCACCATCATCCCGATGCACCACACGATCGAGCATCACGGCTACGAGGCGGCATTCCTCTGGTTCGGCCTGGGACAGGGCGCGATGATCTGCCTCGTGTCCCTCGCGTTGCGCAAGCCGGAGGCGGACGTTCTGGCGATTCCGGAGCGGTTGCCCCACGCCGTGCACGACCACACGCCGGGCGAGGTGCTGCGTTCGCCGCTTTTCTGGATCCTGTTCGCGATGTCGCTGCTGGTGACCGCGGCCGGGCTGACCTTCACCGCCAATCTGGCGGGAATTGCCCGCAGTTTCGGGGTGGCCGACGTCCCCGTCAGCCTGATCGGCCTTACCCTGCCGGCACTGACCTTCGCGCTGACGCTCGACCGAGTCGCGAACGGCGTTGCGCGGCCTCTGTGCGGATGGCTTTCGGATTACATCGGACGCGAGAACACGATGTTCTTCGCCTTCACGCTGGGCGCGCTCAGCATCCTGGCCTTTGCGCGATGGGGCAACGAGCCGGTGATGTTCGTGCTGCTCGTCTGCCTGGTCTTCTTCGCCTGGGGGGAGGTCGCGAGCCTGTTCCCGGCGACCTGCACCGACTATTTCGGATCCGGTTACGCCACCACCAATGCCGGCATGCTGCATACGGCCAAAGGCTTCGCGGCCATGCTGGTCCCGCTCGCGGACCCACTGGTGCGTGCGACGGGCGACTGGCAACTGGTCTTTGCGCTCGCCGTAGGCGCCAACGCGGTCGCCGCGATCCTGGGCATCGCGGTCCTGCGGCCGATGCGGGCGGCCTGGCTGCGGCGCGAGTGAGGTCTATTCGACCTTCAGCAGGCCGCTCTTCTGCAGTTCCTCGACCAGCGCATCTTCCTTCTGCAAGAAGGCGGTGAGCTGCTGCGGCGTGAGGGCTTCGGTCTCGGCGCCGAGATCGTTCAGCTTCTCTTTGACCGCCGGGTCCGAGAGGGCGCCGGTGACAGCTTCGTTCAGTTTCTTGACGACGTCCGGTGGCGTACCGGCCGGCGCCATGAGGACGATCGGTGTCGTAGCGGCGAAGTCCTTCACGCCGGTTTCCTGCAGCGTGGGCACATCGGGGAGCTGGCCGGCGCGGCGCGCGGTCGTCACAACGATGGCGCGCAGGCGGCCGCCGCGGATATGGCCGATCGAGGCCGGCACCTGGTCGATCACGGCATCGATCTGGCCGGCCAGCAGGTCGTTCAAGGCCAGGCCGTTGCTCTTGTAGGGGATGATGTTGAAGCGCACGCCGAGCGCCTTCTGCATCTGCAGCAGGGCCAGGTGGTTGGTGCTGCCATTGCCGGGATGGCCGACGGTGAGCTTGCCGGGATTGGCGCGCACGTAAGCGAGCATGCCGGCCCAATCCTTGATCGGATTGTTGGCGTTGATGACGATGTCCATCGGCGAGGTGCTGAGGAGCGCGACCGGCGCGAAGCTCGCCAGGGTGTAGGGCGGCTTGCCGCCGGTCATGCGCGGGCTCACGAGGAACGTGCCGGTCGATCCCAGGACCAGCGAATAGCCGTCGGGCGCCGACTTCGCGACCGCTTCGGCGCCGATCGCGCCGCCGGCGCCCCCGCGATTCTCGACGATCACCTGCTGTCCCAGCCGTTTGCCCAGCGCCTCGGCGAAGAGCCGGCCGGTGAGATCCGCGTTGCCGCCAGGGGCGAACGGCACCACGAGGCGGATCGGTTTGTCCGGATAGCCGGCCTGAGCAAAAGCGCGGGTGGCCGGCAGGGCCGCCAGAAGGGCTGCGATCGTCGTGCGTCGCGTCAACGACTTCATTTCCTGAAACCTCTCCTCACCGTCTAAAGTCGCCGCATGATAACCGAGGGCAGGCTGGGCGCACGCGCCGTCATCATCGGAGCGGGCATTGCAGGCCTCGCCGCCGCGGCTGCCGTCGCATCGTTCTTCGAAACGGTCGAGATCCTCGACAAGGACGAACTGCCGGACGCGGTGCGTTCGCGGAAGGGCGTTCCGCAGGACCTGCAGGTCCACATCCTCCTCAAGGGCGGCGAGCTGGCGCTCGAAAGCCTGCTGCCCGGCACGCGGTGGGCGTTGCTGGCCGCCGGTGCCATCGAGGTGGGGCAGACCGGCGACGTCTCGCTGTGGGAACGCGACGCATGGCATCCGGCGCACGACCTTGGATACAGCCAGCTCATGATGAGCCGTCCCGCATTCGAGCGGGTGCTGCGGTGCCAGCTGCTGCGGTATGGCAACGTCACCATCCGCGACTGTTCTCCGGTCGATGCGTTGCCGCCTCACGCTGATCTGACCGTGGTCGCGACGGGACGGGGAGACAGGCTGCTGGCCGATGTCCCGGTGCCAGAAACGGCGCTTGGCATCGAGGTGACTTATAGTTCGGCGCGGTTCGCTAAGCCGGCACGCTTTCGCGGCGAGGGGAGGTTCATCGGCTGCATCCCCCTGCCGCCGGACGATCGCTATGGGCTGGTCTGTCCCGTCGAGAACGACGAATGGCTGATCACGCTGTGCGGCCGCTTTGACAGCAAGGTGCCGGACGATATCGACGGGTTTCGTGCCCATGCGGCAGCGCTGCCGGTTCCCGACATTGCCGACCGGCTCCGGGAGGCCGAGCCGCTGACACCCGTTCGCAGCTATCGCATTGCCAGGGCGCAGTGGCGGCACTTCGAACGCGCATCCGGCCTTCCGGCGCGCGTGCTGCCGATCGGCGACTGCATCTCGAGCTTCAACCCGACTTTCGGACAGGGCATGTCGGTCGCGGCCGGCCATGCCGTCGTGTTGCGCGATGTGCTCGCTGGCTGGACCGGCTCCCTCGACGGCGTTGCCGCGGCGTACTTGTCGCGCGCGGCCGAGGTCAGCCGGCAGGCCTGGTCATTGGCCGCGATGGTCGATCTCGAATACCCGCGCACCGAGGGTGAGCGGCCCACGAACTTCGACAAGCGCGTGGCCGGAAGCGAGGCGATGCGGCGGGCGGCGATGCTGCATCCCGAGGTCCAGCGCCTGCGCTTCGAGATCGGCAATCTCGTGAAACCGGATTCGGCGGCACGCAGCGGACCTGCTGCGCGACTGGTGGCGCGCGAGATGGCCCGGGCGGGAGGGCGGTCGCGTGAGCGATGAGCCGGGCGGCGATCTCGACGCCCTGCGGCGGGTCATGCGGCAGCGGCAGAAGCAGGCGAGGGCGGAGGTCCGGACCTACAATCGCGGCTCGTGGATCCGCTTCGCCCTGCTGTTCATCCCGGTGCCTCTGGTCGTCGTGATCTTCCGGCTCTACCTGGAGGCCTGGCACTACTACATCCTGGGCGGCGCCTTCCTCTTCTTTGCCTGCCTTCTCTACGCACTCGACGACCGCGCGGCGATGCGGCGCGAGGCGTCGCTCAAGGCCGCGAAGGCAGCGCGCGTCGCTTATCAGGAGGCGCGGTCAACGGCGCAACATTAAAGACGATTGCGCGCCGTGCAGCGGCATTTGTCGACCTGGTGCAGCTCGACCATGTTGCCGCACGGATCGTTGAGGAAGAGCTGCAGCGAGTCCGGACTGGTGAGGCCCTCGATCGCCCAGTATTTCATGCCCATGCGCTCGAGTTCCTTGCGGCTCTCGACGATGTCGGCAACGGCCAGGGCGATGTGCGGCAGCGTTGGGTCCTGGCCGGGCCCCTTGGCGACGGGCGAGGGCTGGTTGCCGCCGAACAGGTGGATCTGGCCGACCTCGCCGACATTGATCCAGAGGCCGGGGATGCCGGGAATGGTGGGGCGGCCCGTGTCGCGGTGCAGGCCCAGCACGTCGCTGTAGAAGCTCGCGGTGTCCTCGAGCTTCTCCGCGCCGGTGTCGAGCCGGTAGCCGGTGTGATGGATCTCCAGGACCTTGATCGCCATCCTCTTCTCCTCCGTTATCGTCTTGCGCTCCGGCCGATCAGCAGGATCAGCGGTATCGCCAGCGCCGAGCAGGCCGTGTAGAGGCCGAAGGCGTTGATATAGCCGATCATCGCAGCCTGCCGGCTGATTTCCTTCGACAGTTTCGCAAGGCCCGACACGGTCTCGTAGTCCCAGCCTCCCGTCACCCAGGGGAGCGCCAGCGCCTTGTTGAAGGGATTCACCAGCTCGACCATGCGGCTGTAGTTGGTGCTGGTGGCGCGGACGATCTCGGCCACGCAGATCGAGATGAAGAAGCTGGAGCCGATGTTGCGCAGAAGGTGATAGACCGCCGTGCCTTCGGCCAGGTTTGCCGGGCTCATGTTGGAGAAGGTGACGAGCGTGAGCGGCACCCAGATCACGCCGACGGCGATGCCCTGCAGCAGGCTGTTCAGCATCAGCGTGTTCATGTCGACGTTGAGGTCGATCGCCATCAGCCAGACGCCGGAGAGGGTCTGTACCGTGAAGCCCGCGATCAGGCCGATGCGCGGATCCATACGGCCGACGAAGATGGCCAGGAAGAAGCCAATCGTGGCGCCGACGCCGCGCGCGGCGATGACCTCGCCGATCAGCGCATCGGGGAATCCCGCATGTTGCTGCAGGAGCGGCGGCAGCAGGACCATCGGCGTGAAATTCAGCATGCCGTAGATCAGCACCAGGACGAGGCCCAGCGCGTAGTTCCGGTCGAGCAGGAGCCTCAGATTCAGGAACGGCCGCTCGGCGGTGAGGCTGTGGGCCAGGAAGACCCAGAAGGAGACGACGGCGATGAAGGCCTCGATCTGAATCTCGGCCGATTCGAACCAGTCGAGCCGCTGGCCGCGCGACAGGACGAGCTGCACGCAGGCGATGGTGACCGAGAGCGAGAGGAAGCCCGTCCAGTCCAGGCTGGTCCGGCCGGTCGGCCGGTCGTAGGGCAGGGTGAGGCGCAGGCCGAGGAACGAGAGCAGGCCGACCGGCACGATCATGTAGAACGCCCAGCGCCAGCTGTAGAGTTCCGACAGCATGCTGCCGACGGTCGGGCCGATCACCGGGCCGATGACGACGGCCATGCCGAAGATCGACGTCACGAGCCCCTGCTGCCGCTTGGGGAACGTATCGAGCAGGATGGTCTGCGAGAGCGGGATCACCGGGGCGCCCAGTGCGCCTTGCAGGACGCGCCACAGGATCAGCGTTTCCAGCGAATCGGCCAGCCCGCACATCAGCGTCGTCACGGTAAAGGCGAACACCGACCAGATCATCGTTTCGCGCCGTCCGAAGCGCGCGGCCAGCCAGCCGGTCATCGGCGTGGCCACGGCGGTGGCCAGGATGTTGAAGGTCATGGCCCAGGCAATCTCGTCCTGGGTGGCCGACATGGTGCCCTGCATCTGGGGCAGCAGCGTCGAGGCGATCAGCAGCGTGGTGGCGTAGAGGGTGGAGCCCAGGACCACCATGACGAGAATCAGGATCCGTTTGCCCAGCGACGTCTCGGAGTCGTCGGGGGCCGGCGGAACGGTGTCGGCGGTGGTCGCGCTTGAACTCATGGCCTGGGCTATTGTAGCCTAGGCAACAATCTTCAGCGAGCAGCGATTGGGCCCCGACGACGACGAATATATCGGCTACGTGCTGTCGGATGTGGCGCGCCTGATCCGCACCGTGTTCGATCGGCGCGTGCGGGACATCGGCCTGACGCGTGCCCAGTGGCTCGTACTCACCCGTCTCTATCGTCGTCCGGGCGCCAGCCAGACCGAGCTGGCCGACATGCTGGAAATCGACCGGGCCAGCGCGGGCCGCATGATCGACCGCATGCAGAAGAACGGCTGGGTCGAGCGTCGCGCCGACGACGGCGACCGCCGCATCAACCGCCTGCATCTCACGGCCGAGGCGCGCCGCGCCCACAGGGACATGTGGGCGATCGCGGAAGCCACCGTCGACGACGCGCTGGCGCCGCTCTCGGCCGCCGAGCGTGATCAGTTCACGCGGCTGGCGGCGCGGGTGAAGGGCCAGCTCCAGTCGATGGCGGGGGCGAACGGATCATGAGCCGCCGCCCGGTTCCAGTGCTGCGCCTGGCCCTTCTGTTCGTGGTGCCGTTGCTCGCGGTCGCCGGGGCTGGTTGGTGGTGGCTGTCGGGCGGCCGCTACGTCTCGACCGACAATGCCTATGTGAAGGCCCACATCGTCCAGATCTCGCCCGAGGCCTCGGGCCAGGTTCGTCGCGTCCTCACCAGGGACCATGCGACCGTCGAGGCGGGCCAACCGCTGCTCACCATCGAATCGAGGCCGTTCCGGTTGGCCCTCGACAGCGCCGAGGCCGAACTCGATACGGCGCGCGCCCATGTCGAGACCCTGCGCGGCATCTGGCGCGAGGCCGTCGCCGAACTGGCCGACGCCGAGGCGCGGGCCGTCTATTTCCAGCGCCAGGCGCAGCGACAGGAGGAACTTGCCATCAAGGGCGTGGCGTCGGCGAGCAAGCGCGACGAATCGCAGAACGACGCTCGCGCGGCGGCCGATCGCGTGTCGACTGCGCGCGAGAAGCTGCAGCGCGTGCTGACGGCGCTGAACGGGGACCCGCAGCTTCCCGCCGATTCCCACCCCCTGGTTCGCGAGAAGATCGCGGCACGGGAACGCGCGGCGCTCGATCTCTCGCGCACGACCGTCCGCGCGCCGGTCGATGGCGTCGTGGTGAACATGCGGCTGCAGCAGGGCGAGCAGATCAAGGCTGCGACGCCGCTCTTCTCGCTGGTCGTGCTGAGCCGTCCGTGGGTCGAGGCGAACTACAAGGAGACCGAGCTGACCCACGTGAAGGTCGGCCAGAAGGCGACTGTGGTCCTCGACACCTATCCCGACGAGACCTGGGAGGCGATCGTCGAGAGCGTCAGCCCGGCGACGGGCGCGGAGTTCGCGATCCTGCCGCCGCAGAACGCCAGCGGGAACTGGGTGAAGGTCGTGCAGCGCCTGCCGGTGAAGCTGCGGCTGCTGCCGCACGTCGGCGAATCCCCGCTGCGCGCCGGCATGACCGCGACGGTGAAGATCGACACCGGCCGCCAGCGCGACCTGACGAGCCTGCTGGGCAGCACGAAGGAGGCACCGCAGCCGCCGGCGCCATCGTCCACGCCGCACGACGTGACGGCTCAGTCGAAGTAGCCAAAACGTTAACTCAAAATCCGTCGTCTCGACCGGAGCAGGGCGGACGAAGTAGCGCTACGAAAACTCCGTCGTCTTGAGCGAAGCGCCGGAGGCGCGCAGTCGAAAGACCTATTTTCGCTTCCACACACCGTGCGTCGGAAAAGAGGTCCTTCGACTGCGCCGCCCTGCAGGCGGCTCCGCTCAGGACGACGGCAGGGTCAACCACACGCCAGCGAATAGATGTGCTGGACCTCGCCGGGCAGCGGCATCGCCTGCCAGGTCTTGCCGGCATCGCGGGTGCCGAAGACCTCGCCGTCGTAGCGGGCGCCGATATAGACCTGACCGGCGTCGGTCGGATGGAGGCCGATCGACATGATGGTGCCGTGGACCTGGACCTTGTCGAAGCGGGTCCAGCTCTCGCCGCCATCCTCGCTGCGGTAGAGGCCGCCGTCCTTGCTGGCCGCGGCGACGGAGAGGGCAGAGTAGAGCGTGTTGGGCTCGACCGGAGAGACGCGGATGTCGCGGCCGTAAGTGGTGGGTGAGAAGCGGCCGACCTCCATGTCCTTCCAGGTGCGGCCCTGGTCGGCGCTCCGAAAGAGGCCCATCCGCACGGCAAGCCATAGGCCGTCGGGATCGGCTGGATTGATCGTGACGGCATGGCTGTCGAGCATGCCCTCTGCCGTCGTATCGCTGACGATCTTGCTCTTGAGGTGCTCCTGTTCGGCGAGCTTCAGCAGGCCGGCACTGCAATCGGTCCAGGTCTGGCCGAGATCGATGCTGCGCATGACGCCGTTGATCTCGAGGGCCGCGTAGATTTCGTCGTGTCGCCTGGGATGCTGGACCAGCCGCATCACGCGCGAGGCGAAGGGGCCCTTGCAGTGCGTGTCGATGGCGGGTGTCGGCAGGCGCCGCCAGGAGGCCCCTCCATCGTCGCTGCGATAGACGTCGATCGGCGACGCACCGGCGAAGATGCGGCTGGGATCGCGCGAATCGACCAGGAAGGACCAGACCTCCTTGCCCGCGTCGGGGAAGGCGGTCCGGCGAAAGGTGGCGCCGCGGTCGGTGCTGCGCCACACGCCGTCATTGGTGCCGGCGAACACCGTCTCCGGATCCTTCGGATGGACGAAGACGGTGAAGGCCTGGACGGTCCCCAGCACGTGCTGCCAGTCACCGCCCGCGGTGCCGCCCGGGGCTACGCCCGAGATGGTCACGTTCGCGGCGGCGGTGAGCCGGCCTTGTTGATCCACCGTGAAGGTGGGCACCTGCGTAGCGCTACCGTAAGAACCGCCGGTCACCGCGGTGTTGGCGAGATTTACCGTGCGCGTGGAGCC
>OFDC01000324.1_pt1 | contig 40046 bp, 30 predicted proteins | sample 1520941 | NCBI WGS metagenome assembly OFDC01 (sample SAMEA94258168, study PRJEB24077) | hot springs metagenome | biome: Aquatic biome; feature: Water | place: India | collected 2012-12-06 | depth 5 m | reverse complement strand
TATTGCTTTAACTGCTCCACAACCTCCCGATGAACATTGTCCACAGCCCATTTTTTATGTATATATCTATAGTTCAACCCACGAATGGGTTTAATGAAAGTTAGGCATTTTGCCTAATGGTCAGTTGTTATTTTAATTAAAATATCAACCGTTTAATTAAAATCCCTTCGGGATTTTAATTAAGAAAATGTTTCATACCTACGGCATGAAGTTTAATTTGAAAACTTTTACTACCAATATTAAATCCCGATGGGATTACTAAATCCGCAATAAATATTTCTAAATTTGTTTAATTCTTCTCTTTTTAACTCCTCTAAAAACTCAAAAGCATCTTATAACCGAATCTTTCCTTGTAAATATAATTCTACTTATTCTAATGAATGTTTCAAATCTTCCACAAATTCCTTTTGAGCAGATATGAGTTTAATTTCTTTACGAATTTTCATCCTTTAAAAACTTCAATAAGTCTTTACCGATGTCATTGCGGAAATATTTTCCTTCAAATATAATCTTTTTTGCCATTGCCTGCGATTTTTTGCGGGCAGAATTTAGCGTACGAGCCATAGCAGTTGTTACGATTACACGTCCACCACTCGTAACTACGTTTCCATCAGTAGCTATTTTTGTTCCAGCATGAAAAATAATCGTATCTTTATCAGCTTCTGGAATCGTCATCACATCACCTTTACGGTAATCTTCTGGGTATCCTTTAGCAACCGAAACTGTAGCAATGGCTGCTTTCGGATTTATGGTTAGTTTAATCTTGTCTAACTTTCCATCGGCCGTTGCTTTCAATAATTTTACCATATCGGTTTTGATTCTCGGTAAAACTACTTCAGTTTCTGGGTCTCCCATGCGAGCATTGTATTCAATTACGTAAGGGTCGCCATTAACATTCATTAAACCAACGAAAATAAATCCTACATATTTGATTCCCTCTGCTTGTAGGCCTTCAAGTGTGGGTTTCACAATTCGTTCATCAACTTTGGCCAAAAAATCGGCATCAGCAAATGGAACTGGCGAAACCGCTCCCATTCCACCTGTATTTAAGCCTTTATCATTTACGCCAATTCGCTTATAGTCTTTAGCTTCGGGTAAAATCTTATAATTTTTACCATCGCTTAATACAAAAACTGAAAGTTCAATACCCGATAAATACTGTTCGATAAGCACTTTGCTACTGGCATCGCCAAATTTGGCTTCGGCGAGCATTTCATGAAGTGCCGTTTTAGCATCGGCCATTGATTCAGCAATGATTACACCTTTTCCTGCAGCCAAACCATCGGCTTTCAATACGATTGGCAAAGATTGAGTTTCGAGATAAGCCAAACCTTCCGCAAGGGTATCTTTTGTAAAAGTTTTTGAAGCTCCAGCAGGAATGTTGTATTTCTGCATAAAAGCCTTTGAGAAATCTTTACTTCCTTCAAGTCTTGCTCCTGAAGCATCGGGGCCAACGATTCTTACTTTTTTAAGAGTTTTATCTTTTTTAAAATAATCTACTACTCCCCGCACAAGTGGTTCTTCTGGCCCAACCACAACCATATCAATTTGGTTTTCTTTTACTGCATTGCCAATGGCTTCAAAATCGTTTACACCAATATTTAGATTGGTTGCTAGTTGTGCTGTTCCGGCATTTCCAGGTGCAACAAAAAGTTTCGTACAGTTTTTTGATTGTGCAATTTTCCAAGCAAAAGTATGCTCACGTCCGCCCGAACCAAGTATTAGAATATTCATTGAAGTTTAGAATCTTTGTATTTTTAAAACGTAAAGTTCGTCAAGTTTTTTGTAAAATAATATTTTTCTCTGCCAATCATACACTTCAAAAAGAGTACTTTCTGTATAAATAACTAATATTCAACCATTTATCATCCTCACAAACTTTCATTTTGAATATACTCAGACATTTGTTTTAGCTGTTTATAGTTTGTAATATTGGTATTATTTTTCAGAAAAACGCCACATTATTCTTCAACAATGCAAAAACTGTTCAGAAAACGATACTTGACTACTATTCAAGTCTTAGTAGTTTTTTTTGTATCATTTTTTCTTTTCTCCAATACAGAAAATATTGGCATAAACGATTGGCCAAGTTATAATGGTGGCGACAATTGCAATCATTATTCAGCACTCTCGCAAATTACACCCGAGAATGTTTCGTCCTTAAAATTAGCTTGGGTTTACAGTTCGGGAGGGGCAGATACCATGAAAAACGCTACCCAAATCCAATGTAATCCATTAATTATCAAAGGAATTCTTTATGGGGTTTCGGCTGGTTCACAAGCATTTGCCATAGATGCTGCATCAGGTAAAGAAATATGGAAAACTGAGCTAAAAGATAATACTTTCAGTATGACCAGTCGAGGTATAAGTTATTGGACAGACGGACGTGAAGAGAGAATATTCTTCGGTTACGGAGCTTTTCTTTACGCCTTAGATGCTAAAAATGGGCAGCCGATTTTATCGTTTGGTACGAAGGGGAAAATTCATCTAATTGATGGAATTAAACGCCCTGGTGCCGATGAATACGTAGTTTTGAACACACCACCCGCAATCTATAAAAATACGTTGATTGTAGGCATGAGGGTCTCGGAGAGTGCAACGGCTTTGCTAGGTGATATTAGGGCTTTTGATGCACGAACAGGGAAAAAACTTTGGACATTTCATACAATTCCTCACCCTAATGAGTTTGGTTACAAGACATGGGAAAAAGACAATTATAAAAATATTGGCGGAGCTAATAATTGGATGGGAATGGCTATCGACCAAAAACGAGGGATTGTCTATGCTCCAACTGGTTCAGCAGCATTTGATTTTTATGGAGGCAATCGAAAAGGAGACAATCTTTTTGCTAATTGTTTGCTGGCTTTAGATGCCAATACAGGTAAAAGACTATGGCATTTTCAGACAGTACACCACGACATTTGGGACAGAGATATTCCTGCTCCACCAAACTTATTTACCATAACTCAACATGGGAAAAAAATTGATGTTGTGTCGGTATTGAGCAAGCAGGGATTCACTTTTGTCTTCGACCGAGTGAGTGGAAAACCTATTTTTCCTATCGAAGAGCGTGCGGTTATGGCTTCTACTATCAAAGGAGAGCAAACCTCTCCTACACAGCCGTTTCCAGTTTTACCCGAACCATTTACTCGACAAAGCTTTACCATTAACGATATAAATCCATTTGCTTCGAACAAAGAACTGATAGTCGCACAAATGAAGGAAGCATCTACGGGTCAAGCTTTTATTCCATTAGGAAAAAATCGAACGGTTTTCTTTCCTGGAACCGATGGCGGAGCTCAATGGGGCGGTGCAGCGGTTGATGAAAATAGCATTATGTATGTTCCGGCCAAAGAAAATCCAGTGTATAGTTCGTTGGTCGATGTACCATCAACTACTAATAACCAATCTAATTATTCTTCGGGCAAAAAGCTCTATCAAACCCATTGTATGACTTGTCATGGAGTCAATCGTGAAGGAAACGAAGATGGAACATTTCCTTCACTCCATAACATTGAAACAAAATATAATGAAGCAGCCATTCTACAACTCATATCAAAAGGGCGTGGACGTATGCCTGCCTTAACCCATATCAAAACCGAAGAAAGTAAGGCAATTATTCAGTTTTTATTCGGAAAAGATGACTTGATAAAAACAGTCAACAAGTCAAATCTTTCGGAAAGCCCATATAAAATTACAGGTTATAATCGCTGGTATGATAGTAACGGTTACCCTATTAGTACCCCACCTTGGGGAACACTCACGGCCATCAATATGAATAACGGAAAACGTATTTGGCAAATTCCACTGGGAGAATATCCAGAACTCACAGCGAAGGGAATTCCTGTAACTGGCACTGATAACTACGGAGGACCAGCCGTTACGGCGGGAGGTATCTTATTTATTGCAGCCACAAAAGACCATCAATTTAGAGCCATTGACCGAAAAACAGGTAAGATACTCTGGCAAGTAACACTACCAGCAGCAGGCTATGCTTCGCCAAGTGTTTATGCCGTTGGAGGGAAGCAATACGTAGTTATCGCCTGTGGTGGTGGCAAATTAAAGACACCATCAGGTGATAAATATTTGGCTTTTGCATTACCTTAATCAAAACTCAAACTTACCGTCTTTTTCGGTTTTATTGATGATTCTGAAAATTTCTTTTTTGCCTTTCATGGAAATCTTGCGGGAAACTTCAACAGCCGAAGTAAAGTATGCGATTTTAGTGTAAAGTTCGCCTTGCCCGAAAAAGTCTTTTTGGGTATTTAGTTTGTTAAGCGGAATCGGAACTGGGCTTAAATAACTCAGTTCGGTTCGGTAATCAATGTATCGTTGAATAGAATCTTGACTACTCACAAACCGATAATCAAGCATTAGAGCCAAGCCTTCATCAAACCAAGTCGGAATTTCTTGTTTGGTTTTCCACCAACCTAGGCGAGTCATGAGTTCGTCGTGACACATTTCATGGGCAATCACATCAGTATTAAGACCATCTTTATTTAAAATAATCCAAGAACCCAAAGGTGTACCAATGCTAAATCCTGCCCCTTCCGTTGTTTTAGCGTATTTTTGGTAGGTTTGCGGGGTGTTACAAAATAAAATTTTCGCCTCACCATCTTTTCTTCCCCAAAAACCTACTAGCCGTTTCTCTGCTTGCAAAACAAATCTTAGCAATGAATCTTGCTGTTTTTTTGTAGTCTTTGATTCAACAAAAATATGAGGTCTTATTTCTTTGAAACCGTCGTACTCAACAAAAAAACACCTAAAAAACTGTGGAAAAAACCAAGTAAATAGCACTAAAAACAAACCAATCGAAATAATTATATATCTAAAAATCTTCATTTATGTTTTTTCTTTTAAAACAAACTTCCCACAAAAAAACAAAGCACTTTCTGCGAAGTTATGTTATTAACTGTTTATGGCGTAACTTCGCAGAAGTTTTTAATAACCTTATTTAGATTAATTTAAAATATGTACTCAATCATCCAACCAATTCACTCATATTTAGCTTTTGTAGCATTGGCTTTATTGGCGGCGGCTACTATCAACGGCATTATTGGCTCAAGTAGCGAAAAAACATTTGAAGAAAGCCACCTCAAACTCAATAAATTTGCTTTGATTGCTACTCACACAATGTTTTTATTGGGCTTAATATTATTGTTTATTTCTCCAATTACACAATCTGCTTTTGCTGATATGAAAGTAGCCATGAAAGATAGCCAACTTCGTCAGTATGCAGTTGAACACCCAGTAATTAACTTAATTGCAGTTGTTTTGGTTACAATCGGTAATGCTCGTGTAAAACGTGCAGTGGGTAATGGTCGCAAATTTAAGCAAACTGCTATTTTCTTTGGTTTAGCATTGGTACTAATTCTTAGCCGTATTCCTTGGTCGGCTTGGTTAGGTTGATTTTAAATGTTTAAGGTAGAATTGAGCTTTAGAGTTCAATTTTTCTTCTAAAACGAACTAAATATTATTCATTTTCAGGTAAATCTAGCTAGATTTTGCCCGATACGATACTTATCATGTTAAGACCATACATTGGAAATATCGGACATATTTCCACCATTATATCTTTCGTAGCTGCCTTAATTTCAACGTATGCTTACTGGCAGGCTACTCGTCCACAGATTTTGACTAATAAAGAAGAAACAGCACAATGGTTAAAATTTGCTCGTGGTGCTTTCTATGTACATACATTAGCAGTAATCACCATTTGTTTTTCTTTGCTTAGTATCATCTTCAATCATTACTTCGAATACCATTATGCTTGGGACAATTCTTCGTGGAGTTTACCTTTAGGCTATGCTATCTCGTGTTTTTGGCAAGACCAAGAAGGTAGTTTTTTACTGTGGATGTTTTGGAATGTTGTTTTAGGCGTTTTATTAATTAATACTACGCTTCGTAAAAGTAGAAATGCTGCGATGGAAGCTCCAACAATGACCATTTTTGCAATGGTTCAGGGATTTTTGGCTTCAATGATTTTAGGTGTAGTTTTGTGGGGTGATTTCAAAATTGGTAGCTCACCATTTTTGACATTAAAAGAGTCAATGCCGAATATTCCCATTTGGAAAACCAATCCAAATTTTATTCCTAAAGATGGGAATGGATTAAACCCACTACTACAAAATTACTGGATGGTTATTCACCCTCCAACCCTTTTCTTGGGTTTTGCCACTACACTCGTTCCGTTTGCGTTTTGTATCGCTGGTCTTTGGAAAAAACAATATACCGAGTGGATTAAACCATCTTTACCTTGGACACTCGTTTCGGCAGTAGTTTTAGGAACAGGTATCATGATGGGTGGAATTTGGGCCTATGAAACACTTAATTTTGGTGGTTATTGGAACTGGGACCCAGTTGAGAACGCAGTTTATGTGCCTTGGCTGATTTTGGTTGGAAGCTTCCACACGATGCTGCTTGCACGCAAAAATACAACTGCTCTTAAATATACGATTGTGTTGGTAATTGCTCAGTTTATTCTGATTCTTTACTCAACTTTTCTTACTCGAAGCGGTATTTTAGGCAATGCATCTGTCCACTCATTTACTGATTTAGGTCTTTCTGGACAGTTATTGGTTTATCTGTTAACTTTCATTGTTTTTGCCGTAGTTTTAGCTGCTATCCGTTGGAAACATTTACCACAAGATGAAGCTGAAGTTTCTACTTATTCACGTGAATTTTGGGTATTTACGGGTGTTTTAATGCTTTGTTTAGCAGGTTTTCAAGTAATTGTAACCACTTCTATTCCTGTTTATAACAAAGTAGCCGAGATTTTCGGAGCCAAACTTAATATGGCATTACCGACAAATCAGGTGGAGCATTTTACACAATTCCAAATGTGGTTTTTCATTCTGATTACTGCCCTTACTGGTGTTGCACAGTTTTTCTGGTGGAAACGTGTACAGAAAGAAAGTCTCAATAAATTACTCAACCCTCTAATTATCACGCTTTTACTTGCGACTTTGGTAATTACCTTCGCAAAAGTTAATAACTGGAAATACATCGTTTTACTTACGGCATCAATGTTTAGTATTGTTGCCAATGGTAATATCTTAATGGATATCTTGAAAGGAAAATTCAAGGTTGCTGGTGGAGCAATCACGCACATTGGCTTAGCAGTAATGTTACTTGGTATTATGTTTTCTTCGGGATACTCAAAAGTTGTCTCTTTGAATTTTTCGGGAGCGAAAATCTTCAAAAATGAAGAAGATAACAAAGAGAATGCACTATTATGGTTAAACCGTCCGACGGAATTAAGTGATTTTTCATTTACATACAAAGGTCAGTTCGTTGATGTGAGAAACGTACCGGGCTATATTGAGAAAAAGTACATTTGGCCTGTACCTGGTAGTAATTATAAGGGAATTGCCCGTGCAGATGTGGTAGATGGCGATAAAACGTTCTATAAGCGTGGCGATACACTCGAATATGAAGCAGAAAATACCTATTTCCAAATTGAATACTCGGATAAAGATGGCAAGAAATTTAATCTTTACCCACGTGTACAGGATAACGAAAAAATGGGTACTGTACTCTCCCCTGATATTAAGAAGTTTTGGAATAAAGATATTTATGCCTTCGTTTCAGGCCCACCTGTAGCAGAAGACGAACGCGACTGGAGCCGCCCTGAAGAATTTGCGGTGGCCGTAGGTGATACTTTCTTCATTAACGACTATGTAGCTATTCTTGAGAATGTTGAGGGTGTTCGTGAAGTAGATGGCATGCAATTAGCCGATGGCGATGCCGCTGCACGTGCTACAGTAAAAATCTTAGATAGAAATGTGGCAGTGAAGATGCGACCAGTCTTTGCGATTCGTAACCGTGAAGTTTGGAGCAAGCCAGAAGTCAATAATGAAATGGGGCTTCGAATACAGTTATCTAGAATTGACCCTGTTACGGGAAAATTTGCCTTTACTGTAAGTCGTGGTCAGAGAGAATTCATTGTATTAAAAGCCACCGAAAAGCCGCATATTAACTTACTCTGGATAGGTTTCTTAATGATAATTGTTGGCATTACCGTAGCTGCCATCCGACGTTTTCAGATTGTAGCAGCCGAAGGGTAAGCCTTTTGTACAATAAAATATACCAAATCCAATTTTTAGAAAAAGTCCCTTTTTGTTTTAAGAAAAAAGGGACTTTTTTCTTAAAATTCGTTGTAGTTTAAATGAAACAGAAATAGATTTTTTTGTAGGAATTTTCAATATTATTCAACCTAAAGTTGGTTATCTATTTAAAGGTTGTCTTTATAAATTAAATTTTTTGCAATAAATAAAACTACCACGTTTCCTTTCGGTAACGCGGTAGATAATTTTGGTATTTAGTTTAGTTATAGATGCGATTCAAAAAAAGTTGGTGGACTTAGCTTTATCTATTCAACCTTAAATTAACTTGACACTTTTGAAAGTTTGATGTAGGTTTTTGTTTTCCTAAATACATGCGGAGCTAAACCCAAACCTGTGAGAATAAAACCCAAGCCTAATAACGTACTCGTCTGAGCAAAAAACTGTCCTGATGCTAAAATTCCCATCACCAAAATCGTAGATAATGGTAATGAAAAAGCCAGAATAAGTACCGCTAAGTTAAGGTCGAAAGTTCGACGCTCCTTCGAATAGTTTTTGTCATCTTCTTTCATATTTATCGCAGAAATATGAGCAAAAGGCCAAAAACTACAAGAACTTAGCGGCACCGCTACGGCAAGCAAAATTAGGTTAGGATTGTTGATGTTAAAGATTGTTATGATTAATACACTAAATAAAAGGGTAATACCTGCTCTGAATAATAAAATAGAACTAACTAATTTGATCTTCCCTTCTTTCAACTGAACCGCCAAACCAATATATATCAATACAAGGGGTGTCATCAAGCTACTTGCTCGATTGAAAAGATCGACTACTACCGTTGGCAACGACTTCATATTTAAGCCAAATGAAAGAAATACAATGGCCAATAACATAATGATGTTGATGGGTTCTTTAACCAAACTTAGCAATAGAGCTTTTATTTTACCTTTCTCTTCTATTGCATCGGTTTGGTTATTTTTTAAATACATCTTCATGGCTATGAAGTAAAGGAAATTTAGGGCAAAAAACTTATTTCCTACATCACCCATGGCTGCAAGTGCCAATGACTCATCGCCTAAAAACTCATTAATAAACGGAAAACTTGATAATCCGGGTGCCAATGAAGGTAATAGCATGGTGAGTGTACGGCCAGCCGAACTTTCTTTATCAATACCAAAGATTGGCAGAAAATAAGGAGCTGAAAGAAAAATAAAAAAATTAAATAATAGTACAAGAATAGGGTAGATAAGCAATGAAACACTAATTTTTATCCCCATCAATGCGATAAATACCGTTGAAGGTAAGGCAATTGAAAGGATAATTTCTTTTACACCATTTATTTCGGTCTTGTTTTTAATTTTACTCCTAAGAGCTAATCCCAAGCCTATCAAAAGCAATAGGATAAGTGTTTTTTGTACAGCCCCAACCATGTTTTCCACAATTAAGAATTATAAAATAAGAATGTGTAGTTTTTTTAATAAAAGTTTTAAAATTTGGAGAAGTCAACCGACTTCTCCAATTTACTCTAACCTATGACAAAAAAACTAAGATAATTCGCCTAATGCTTTTACAAATTGCTTCATTTCATCCATCGTACCCATACTCACACGGCACCATGGTTTATTCTGAATGTCAAATGAGCGTACCAAAATTCCTTTAGCGGTCATCTTGGCTAAGAAGTCTTTTCCACTCATATGATTGATTGGGAAAATGACAAAGTTTGTATAAGAAGGGATGTATTTGTAACCCATCTTTGTTAGGTTTTCGTACAAATACTCTTTGCAAGCAGTATTTTGCTTCTTGGTCATTGCCTGAAACTCAGTATCTTCGAAACTTGCAATTGCACCTAAAACCGAAGTATGCGAAATACCCATACCTCCTCTCGTAATTTTTTGAATCTTATCTAAAAACTCTGGTTGTGCTACGGCATAACCCACACGCAAACCAGCCATACCCATGATTTTTGAGAATGTACGGGCAATGATTACGTTTTTCTTCTTAGCCAATAAAGAAACCATACTTTCAGTACCTGTTCCTTCGGCCAATTCGAGGTAAGCTTCGTCAATAAATACTGGCACTTTTTCTGATACTCTTGAGCAGAAATCTAACAGGGCTTTGCCGTCAGTAATACTTCCCACTGGATTATTAGGATTACACACATAAATCATTTTAGTATCTTTATCAATCGCAGCTTCCATCGCAGCAAGGTCATGTGACCAATCGCTTTTACACGGAATAGCCTTCCAAGTTGCTCCTACCGCCTCTGCCACACGAATCAATGACATATAAGTTGGATCAGCCGAAATGATGTTCCCACCATTCATAAACAATACTAAAGCAACTTTTTCAAGTAAATCTGAAGAACCGGGCCCCATCATGATGTGTTTATCGGTCACGCCTTCTTTTTTAGCCAATTTGTCAACCAAAGTGGCCAATTCCTTCCATGAATAACGATTTCCACCTGCTACGGCCTCTGCAACCGCTTTTTTAGCACTTTCTGGTGGCCCATAAGGGTTTTCGTTGGCATTCAGACGTGCAGCCATGGCCATTACATCTGGTCTTTCATCTAAGAAATGTTCTCTTAAAAGCGGGCTGTAGTAGAGTCGGCTTTTTTCATCTAATGTATAAGAAGCGTTCGGAAATGCTCCCATCGTCAGATGCGGAGCCAAGGCCATACCGCCAATAGTCATTAAACCTGACTTTAATAAACTACGTCTGTTAATCATGTTGCTCATTGTATTCTTAGTTTTATTGTTATTTGAATAGAGATTTTTTTGAATTGAGAATTGATAATCAAAAATTGAGAATGTATTGAAAGAAATTTTTCATTCTCTATTTTTAATTATCCATTAATTTATTTGGTTGCTGTAAGTCTAAAATACTTGGTAAACGATACATCTTTATAGGTTGCCGAACAACTTAAAGAAACCGACGACCCCGCTACTGGTGCTGCAATACCAAGGGTTTTCCACGAAACTTTCAAAATCGAACGACCTGTTGCATCAGTTGTTACATCCGAAATCTTTGTACCAGTTCTCAACTTAAATGTTACTGGCACTGCTGTAGCTGGAATACTATCAATGCCTACTTTATAATCGAGAAGCCCATCTTTATTTAATTCTAATAAGCGAACCGTAATTGTGGCGTCGGTTGATGCCGAAGATGTTATTGAAGGCTCGGTTGTAAGGCCACTGGTTTTGGTACCGCTTGGATCTTCAAAAATCACTAAAACTGGGGCAGCGATTCGGTCAACAAATGGGTCATCTACTTTACAAGATGCCGCAACAAATCCTATAAATATGGTGCTAAAAAAAAGTATCTTCTTCATGTTAAAATCGTTTAATGGTTTAAAATGTAAAAGGGCGTAAATTAACGCCCTTTACGGCATAACTATCTGACTGATAACACTTTACTCTGTCCACCAAAGTTTAGCTTTCATGTTGTCGGCACCCACGAGTTTGATGCCTTCATCAAGCTTTGCTTTGTTCAACGAATATTCAGTAGTAGGGTATGGTAAGCGAGTTGGTATAATTCCGTCGTTTTCAAATACGGCACGTGGGTCTCTTGGCGAAAATTTCGGTAAACCCGTTCGGCGGTATTCTGTCCAAGCTTCTACTCCTTGCCCAAACAATGCAATCCATTTTTGTTCGATAACTGATTCTTTCGTAATTTCTCCAACTGTTTTCAAATAATCAGTTGGAGTTGTTAGACCAAACTGACTGAAAGAGGCATCTATTCCTTTCTTGAAAAAATCATCGGGTTTGGCATCAATATCGCCATCAAGGGCAGCTTCGGCTAAGATGAAATTCAACTCACTGAACGTCATAATTATACTCGGTGCATTGGCTTTCGTGAAATAATCAGTGAGTACCGATGCAGAACTTAAATAGGTAGTTGCAATAGCATCTGGCAGACCATTCGGAATACCTTCATACCCCCCCGCCTTATTTTTGGTTGCAAAAACACTCAAACGAGTATCGCCTAAAGCAGTAAGTTTATCTACAACTGTCTTACTTATGCTCCAGTCAGTACGGCTTCCCACAATCATTACTTCGTTCCACTCATTATTGCTTGGGCGAGTAGCTGTATTGGCTAAGAGAGCATTATCAGCATTACTTGTAAAAATTGGGTATTTAGCTGGGTCTGAAAGAATTTCTTTCATGATTGCTCTCGATTCTGCCGATTTTTTTGCTGCCTGACGGTTAGCTAAACGCAATCGAAGTGAATTGGCAAATTTTTTCCATTTTAAAATATCTCCATTGTAGATAATATCACCCGAAATGGCAGGACCACCTACCGTGAGTTTTTCATTGGCAAGTTTTAAATCCGCTAAAATTCCTGCATAAACTTTATCCATCGAGTCATAAGAAGGCGTATATACTGGTGTAGTTTCAGCCCCTTTTAGTGCCTCTGTGTAAGGAATTGCTCCATATAAATCGGTTAGTAAAGAGAATGTCCACGAACGCATTACCAAGGCCGCACCTTCATAATTTTTGTTGGGTGTTTTGCCTTTTTCGCCAGTTTCAGTAATGATACGTTGGAAATTAAGCAAACCATCGTTGTATAGAGATTTCCAAGTATTGTTATAGAAAGTTGGAGTAATTCCGTAATTATCTCCTTCGTTAGAATAAATATTTCGTGCTAAATACTGAATCCAAAGCATAGCCCCATCAAGGTTCAGACGCTCGAAACGCGTATTGCCTCCCCAATATCTATCAACCGTTTTCTCTACTGCATAAGGAAATAAATACTGAGCACTGATTGAAGTAGGATTATTGGGGTCGGTATTCATTTCATCAAAATCAGCCGTACAAGAGCTAACCGATGAAAGTAAACCTATGAATGTCAGAGAATATATAATTTTATTGAGCTTCATATCTGTCAAAATTTTAGGTAAATAATTTTTTAGGACTTAGGTTTAAGGAGTAGAATTTAGGTTTAAAATAGATTTATTCTACAAAGCCTTCTCTAACTCATAATTCATAAAACCTAACTCCTTCACTTAAAAACTAATCGAAAGGTTTGCTCCCAAACTTCTTGAATTTGGTAATTCGCCGTAGGCAAATCCTTGTTGATTGGCTCCGAAACGGTCAACTTCTGGGTCGATATGTGGCGTATTTTTGAATAGAATAGCCAAGTTTCTACCAACCAATGAAAGTTTTGCATTTTGAATATGGAGCCTATTGAGTACAGATTTCGGAATGTTATATCCGAAAGAAACTTCTCTTAATTTTACATACGAGGCATCGAAAATGGCAGCTTCGTGATAACGACGAGGATTATTATAACCAATCAGTTGATTAGTAGCTACAATTACATCGTTTGGTACATACTGTGGGTTTTCGGTTGTACCGATATTCATCACACCTTTACCAATAATACCTTCTTCTCTACCTACTGCCGTTTCAGCATATTGGCCAGTCCAGCGAGCTGTACCCGTTCCTTCATCAAAAATATCACCGCCAATTTTTGCATCAATTAAAGCCGTCAGTGTAAACTTCTTATATGAGAATGTATTCGAAATACCACCCATCCACTTTGGTTGAATGTTTCCTAAAATTCTCGGGGTAGTTTCTACCACTGGCAAGCCATTGGCGTAAACAATTTGTCCATCTGGAGCGTGCTTGAATCCAATACCAAACAAAGCACCGTAAGGCATACCAACTTGAGCAATTGACGTAAGACCACGACGCTCTTGAAGTGTATAGGTGCTTAAACCTTCGGCCAATTCGATTACTTTATTGCGGTTACGGGCGTAATTTATGGCCACATCCCATTTGAAATCGCTGGTTTCGAGCACCTTACCGCTCAATACTATTTCAATACCTTGGTTGGTAATCTGACCAGCATTCAAGATACGCTTATCGTAACCGCTGGCTTTCGAGATTTCTACACCCAAAATCTGATTTCTGGTTGACTGATTATAATAGGTAAAATCTAAACCAAAGCGATTTTTCAAGAATTTCAAATCAGCTCCCACTTCAATACCCGTAGTAATTTCAGGTTTTAGAGTAGCATTTGAGATAGTAAGATTTTCATAATACTCTGGTAATGAGCTATTCCACGAACCTCCCGCACGGAAGGTTTGTGCTAATTGATAAGGGTCGGCATCGTTACCTACCTGAGCCCAACTTGCACGCACTTTAGCATACGAAAGCACTGTTTTTGGGTAATTCAATAAATCACTTACTACCGCACTTGCCGAAACCGATGGGTAGAAATACGAACGTGCATTTGAAGGCAATGTACTTGACCAATCATTACGAGCGGTTACATCTAAAAATAGGGCATTCAAATAGCCTAATTGTAAGGAACCATACACACTTTGTACTTCTGATTTCTGAATACGGCTCTCGATTACGTTTTGACTTGGATTAGAATTTGAAAGGTTATAAACTCCATCAACTACTAATTCGCCCACATAGGCATAATTTCTTTTATAGAAGTTGGTTCTTTGAGCTGCCCCAGCCGATGCCACCAGATGAAAATCTTTCGAAATAGATTTTTCATAAGTTAATAGGGCATCGTGGTTGGTTTCTTGGCTACGTAATACTTCTTCCGAATATCGTCCTGGTGTGCGGTTTCCATTACGAACTCTATCAAAGTTTACAATATTAATGCGGGTATCCGACCACATGTCTGTACCACTGCGGAGCATAAATTTCAATTCTGGAGAAATTGTAAAATTCAATGCGATATTTCCTACGATGCGGTCTTTATCATTGGTATATGGTAGTTTTTCGCTCAAATAAAATGGATTTGTAAAGAATGTATGCTGCCAGTTAGGTGGGTCATTGTCAGGTAGCTTTCCTGCTACTGCTCTTTGAATATGTATACCTGTATAATCGCTCCAGTTGGCAAGTTGGTCCCAAGACACGTGGCGGTGAGACCAAATAAACTGGTCGCCGTTTTGGTATGTACGGTTTCCACCTGACTTTACATATTCGCCCGAAACTACCGCGGTAAGGAATTTTGAAACTTTATAATTAGAATTAACTTTAAAGTTATTACGGTAAAAATCATTGAAAGCCATCAGACCTTTCTGGTCGAGTTTTCCCATACTTAGGCGAAAGCTCCCTTTATCATTTCCACCAGAAATAGCAAAATTATTAGTGAGCGATGTACCAGTTTGCCAATACTCATCCCAGTTATTTGGCTGAGGTGTAAGTGGAGCCACATCTTTTCCCGTGAACCATTGTCTTACTAATCGGCCATCCAGTGGAGCTCCCCAGCTTTCGTCCGTTCCATCAGTACCAGTTGTTACACCTGGTCTTACGGTACCATAAGCAGCTTTGTATTGGTCATAAGCATCTGGTGCAATCACGCCACTCCATCCATCTGAGTACCATGTTACATAGCCTGAGCCACCACCATACATATTCTGAAAATTAGGCTTAACCAATGGTCTTTCGGCCGTAAAGTTTGAATTGAACTCAATACCAAGGCCTTTGCTTCCTGCACCATCTTTGGTTGTAATTAAAATTACACCATTGGCAGCACGCGAGCCATAAAGAGCGGCGGCGTTGGGTCCTTTCAAAACTGAAATATCTTTGATATTGTCAGGGTTCACTTCAGAAATTCCACCCCCAAATTGTTTGTCAAATTGTTGCTGAATAGGCACACCATCTACCACGATAAGGGGCTGATTATTACCCGAAACCGATGATGCACCACGAATCTGAATAGTTGAACCGCTACCAGGACCACCATTGGCACTAATACGCACCCCTGCAACTTTGCCCGATAAGGCATTTGCAACATTGGTCGAGCGAGATTCTACTAATCCATCTCCTTTGATGTCTTGCTGTGAGTATCCCAAAGATTTTTTCTCTCTCGAAATCCCCAAAGCGGTTACTACTACTTCATTTAATGTTTTGGTATCTGGCTCTAAAGAAATTTGGAAGATTGTTTTATTATCTATTTTAATATCGGTTGTAACGTATCCTATCGAACTTACTGTGATAAATGTACTATTTGCTGGAACTTTTAATGAAAATTTACCCTCTGCATCTGTAACAGTCCCGAAATTTGTTCCTTTTACAGTAACCGATGTACCTGGGAGTCCACCTTCGCTTGCAGAAGTCACTACGCCTGTAATGACCTTTTCTTGTGCTATTGCCATCGAAGACAAAAGCAGAAACATAAATAAGTAGAGTTTATTCATCATAAAAAGGAATTTTAGTTTAGATGATTCCCCCTTTCAACCGAAGTATCACAAGACTCCGACCGCTCGGTTTTGTAATACTCGGTTTCAGGGTATTATTTAGGTTATAGTTTGGATGAAAGTGTCTCCTTCTATGTTGATAAATTCTCGGTGAGAAAATATTCAACTTTATTATAGTTTTATGAATCGATGGGACTTGCCATCTTTTTCCTTTATTTATGAAGCGATAGTGTACACTTCATAAACCCGCATTTTAAGCGTAGTATTTATAGGCTTCAAGCACTTCCCATACTGCGGTCGGAAAAGAAGGCTTGATGAAGAATTGTTGTACTTATCTAAGAAACAGTGTCTAAAATTATCAAGTGAAATTTGAATAAAAAAATTTTTCTTAATAAAAAATCAATAAAGACTAAAAAAAGTTAATTATATTAAATATTTCATTCGAAAAATACAATAATTTGCATATTTTTGATAAAATATCAATTATACACTTATTAATTAATTTAATTATTGTATGTTTATAAAAATAACATATGTCTATAAAAAATTAAAAAAACAGAAAATATATGTTTTCAAAAACAATAATTTTCTCATAAAATGTTAAATAATTAAATAAACAGGTTTAAATAAAAAAACATAATTGCTCATAAATAATTGTAATATTCTAATTTTAAGTATTTTTACTTATAAACAATAAGTCTTTCAGAATAGCAGACAAACTTGGTAGATTTTATCTATTACTTGATATAAGAGCTTAAAAAATAAAAGCCCTCTTTCTCAGTTGAGAAAGAGGGCTTTAGAATAGAAAATTCAAATTTTAATATAACATTCTGAAACGAATCGTTTCATCGATAGCTTTAATTTCTTGTACAAATTCATCGGTATATCCTTTACTGATATCCATTATTACATAGCCAATTTTTTCATTAGTTTTCAGGTATTGCCCAATGATGTTGATATGGTGTTTGGCAAAAATATTATTGATTTTCGCCATAATTCCTGGCACATTTTGGTGAATATGCAATAAACGGTGTGAATCACGAAGCAATGGCAATTGTACTTCTGGGAAATTAACACTACCTGTCGTGCTACCATTATTCATATATTCAAGTAAGCGTTCTGGTACATAGTGCCCGATACTTTCTTGAGCTTCTTCAGTACTACCTCCAATATGTGGCGTGAGAATCACATTTGGTAATCCACGGAGTTCATTTTCAAAAGGTTCACTATTAGTTTTTGGTTCATAAGGAAATACATCGACCCCTGCACCTGCCACTTTACCCGACTTAATAGCTTCTACCAAAGCAGGTACATCCACTACGTGGCCACGTGCTAAGTTCATAAAGATTACACCCTCTTTCATCATTTCAAACTCACGCTTGCCAAAAACATTAGTGTTTTCTTTACGGCCATCAATGTGTAAACTTACCACATCGGCTACACGTAAAACTTCTTCAAGTGAGCGACATTTTTTTGCATTCCCGATTGGCATTTTATCTACAATATCGTAGAAATAAACCTCCATACCGAGTGCCTCACCAATAACCGAAAGTTGAGTTCCGATGTGTCCGTAGCCAATCAAACCTAATTTCTTGCCACGTACTTCGAAACTATTATTGGCTGATTTATCCCATTTTCCTTCGTGCATCTGATTACTTTTAGTAACCACATTACGAATCAATAAAATCATTTCACCAATAGCCAATTCTACTACTGAACGAGTATTGCTGTAAGGTGCATTGAAAACGGCAATGCCTTTTTCTGTACAAGTTTTAAGGTCAATTTGGTTTGTACCGATACAAAAAGCTCCTACTGTAATCAATTTATCGGCATGTTCTAATACCTTTTTGGTAAGATTGGTTTTCGAGCGAAGCCCTACAATCGAAACCCCTTTAATTTTTTCAATCAATTCTTCTTCATCCATTGCACCTTTGTGCGTTTCTACATCAAATCCTTCACGTTTGAAGGCCTCAACCGCCACTGGATGAACATTTTCCAATAAAAGTACTTTGATACGACTCTTTGGATATGACTGACTACGAGGCAATTTATTCAAATACAAAAATTCATCTAAAGATGGCACGATATGGTCAGCTTTTGCCGTAACCTTTTCACGCTCCACATTTTCGGTGAATGCATAAAAGCGATTCGCTAAACCAGAAGCTCGGAGTTCATAATCGGTATAACCATCACCAATGGCGTAAACGTCTCCATCAAGGTTCAATGAACTAAGCAATTTTACTTTGCCTTTCTCGTGAGCCAACACATTTGCTTGGTCAACACCAATGATGTTATCTTCAGCATCAAACACAAATGTATTTGCATATACATTTTCCTCCTTCAAGCCCATTGCCGTAACAATTGGCACAATAAATTCTTTAAAACCACCCGAAACAATCAAGATATGGTCGGAAAATTCACGCAAGAATTTTTCGTTACGCTGGAAAGAATCCGATACTTTAGTATGTAAAAAACTAATTAATTGGTCAATGTGTGAACGATTAGCCTTCAATAATTCAATTCTACGGCTAAGAGCCTCAGAGAAAGTAATTTCACCGTTCATGCCTTGTTCGGTCAAACTTCTGATTTGTTGTACAACTTTCTCTTGGTTTGGGCTTCCTGCCAACGCAATATTTGCTAATTCATCAAGCCCTTCTACTTTTGTAAAAGTGCTATCGAAATCAATGACATAATAGGTGTTATTCATAAAATTTCACCCCTCGAAATTCCAAATAATAATTTCTTGACAGGGGAATTTGTTTTTGTTTTCTAAATCTTATTAAGTAGCAATATTTCAACAAAATTTCTTTAGTCGTTCAATGCAATTTTGATGTGTTCAAAATGGTGTCTGGTATGCCACGCTGCCATGCTAAGTGCTTGACCCAATGTTAGATTTAACTGGCGAAGAGCATGGTAAAAGGTTTTATCAAAATCACTTTCCGACATACTACGCATCAGAAAAACCCATCTTTTGTGTGTTGCCTCAAGTAAAAGTAAAGCATCTGCTGCGGGTGTACTGGATATTTCGGAGGTTGCATTCCAAGCATTGATATTGGCAATAAATCCAGTAGGATTTTCATCGGTCAATGCTTGTTTAAAGCGTGCGTAGTGCATAATGTGCATATCTGAAATGTGGGTCAATAACTGGCGTACATTCCATGCTCCTTCGCGGTACTGTTTAGCTAATTCTTCATCAGAGAGTTTTTTGGCAAGTCGCTTATACTTAGCAGGATACTTCTCAATGATACTAATGTTGCGTTCGATTTCTTTGGTCGAATAGCTTTTCTTTGGTGCCCACTTTCCGATAGGGTACTGGCGTTGTTCGAGTGTCATTGCCGAGAAAGGTTTTGTTGTAAATTCAAATTTACAGAGTATTTATAGAACTATAAACTCAAAGAAGGATTCATTTTATGAAAATAAACAAATAGTGAATAAACTTCTTTAAAAAGTACCAAAACCAGTAGAATATTTTGTTAAAAATACTTATCACTTATTGGATAATTATGCTTGAAGAGTAATTAGAATTCAAACAGTAATTCATAACAAGTACCCGATAAGCATTTCAAGAATTAAGGAACAGGGTCATAACCATGTGTATGGCTCCAAGGACCACAACGAGCAATACGCTTTGCGGTGAGCCAAAAACCTTTGAAAAATCCATATTTCTGAAAAGCCTCAACGGAGTATTGTGAGCAGGTAGGAGTATAACGGCATGAAGGTGGAAACCAAGGTGAAACACCTGCTTGATAGAGGCGAACGAGAAAGATGGCGATGTATTTCATTCTGTAAAAAAATAGACAAAAGCTGTAAAAAATACCTTTAAGCATCTAACAACTTTTGTCTAAAATTGGTTTGTTTGAAATATTTTACTCAAATAAAATATATAAAGTAACTGTATGCGTTGTCATTCGCTCAACACCTTGCAATGCCGTACCTGCGTTAGTTAAGGGGTCAACTAAATTTACAAGACCGTGCGAAAAATGAAGCTCTGGTGCGAATTTAAAATACTCCCTAAAAAACTCAATACCCGTACCGTACTCAATACTTAAGTCACTGGTTTTTGTAACAAACTTATTTATATTCCTACGGCTATTAGGGTTAGTCTCTACGCCATAACGTAAACCTCCAAATACATACATTCTAACATTTCCTCTTCTTTCCGACTTGTATTTAAACATTATAGGCAGTTCAAACCATGCAGTTTCTCTTGACTCGGCTTTTTCTTTAAATTTTTGGGGGTCGTTATCAGGTAAAGACGTATCAATATATTGATATTCTAGCTTACGTCCGTAAATGGCAACAGTTGGCAAAACCCTAAAATCGAAATAATCATTCAATCGAAAATTGACTAAACCTCCCATTTTCAGACCCAACACTCCGGGGGAAGTAATGCTATAATAATTATCTTTATTGACGAAATAATTATTGAATTTAATATTGAAGTTAGTACTCGTTAAACCCAAAAAATACCCAAAACGCATATCCTTTGCATCATAATCTGCCTGAAAACGTGGGCGATTCTGCTGAGCATATACGCATTGCGAAAAAATGGCTAAAAAAAAGAGTTTTAAGACAAATCTAGGAAAAGGGGCTTTTTTCATAAATATTACAAAAAGTATAAAGCTTTATGGCTTTTTGCCAATGTAAATCGAGCAGGTACCGAAAGTCAATGGAATCCACTTGGTTTGCGTGAAACCTGCTTTTTCGAATACACTCAAGAAATCATTCCCTTCTGGAAATGCTTTCACCGACTCTGGTAAATAGCTATAAGCAGAGCTATCGTTCGAAACTAATCTACCAATGAGTGGGAGTATTTTGCCGCTATAAAATTCGTAAATTTGTTTTATGATGGGAGTCTTAGGGTTTGAAAATTCCATTACCATGCACGTTCCCCCCGACTTTGTTACTCGGCACATATCGGTTAGGCCTTTTTCTAAATTTTCGAAATTACGTACACCAAAAGAAACGATAACCGCATCAAAAGTATTGTCATCGAAGAGTAATTTCTCAGAATCGCCCATTTGAAGCTCAATTTTATTTTCTAATCCAAGCTTCTTCATTTTCTCTCTGCCAAACGAAAGCATTCCCTCCGAAATATCAACCCCAATTACCTTTTCAGGATTTAGCTGTTTTACTGCTTCAATTGCTAAATCGCCCGTTCCAGTAGCTATATCTAAAATCAACTTCGGCTTTACACTTCGAAGTGTAGAAATGGCTTTCTTACGCCACCAAAAATCAACTCCTCCGCTGAGCAAATGATTAAGAAAATCATATTTCGGCGAAACATTATCAAACATTTCGGCAATCTGCTCACGCTTGCTACTATCTTTTTCTTTATAAGGTACTACCATTATTGTATAGCGACTCTTTTGAATCACTTAAATTTTTATGAATAAAAAAAATATGTTTGCAAAATTACAAAACTACTTTTTTATAACTGCTTGATTATCAGAAAAGTTTTTTAAGTATCGTTTTTATAAATAAATGTAAAATACAATTTTTACATAAAAATCTAAGAATCAATTATTTATACTCCTCTGGTCTTAACTAAATTATTCTCAATTGAATTATTCTTTTATTTATATTTGAAATCTAACTCAAAACGCACCGAAATTCATGCAATATGTGAAGCATTATACTTCTCCTTTAGGCATTTTAGAAATTATCTCAACTGATTCTTACATTACGCATGTGCTATTTCGTGATGCACAAAAAAAAACAAGCCGACAATTAGAAGAAACGCCCGAAAACTCTGTAATTATTGATGAATGTATACGTCAATTTGATGCCTATTTTGCAGGTAATTTAAAAGACTTTGATTTACCTTTACTAGCACAAGGTACTGATTTTCAGAGAAATGTATGGGAATGTTTAAAAACAATTCCTTTCGGTAAAACTATTTCTTATCTTGAATTTTCTCGAAGAGTGGGCAATGAAAAAGCCATCCGAGCGGTTGGTACGGCCAACGGTAATAATCCTTTAACTATTATTTTACCCTGCCACCGTGTAATTGGCTCTGACGGAAGTTTGGTTGGCTATGGTGGCGACCTCTGGCGAAAAGAATGGTTACTTCAGCACGAGGGGAGTTTACCAAAAATTAAGCAGTTAAACTTATTTTAATAGAAATTGAGTCAAAAAAAATTTAAAAATTAAAGGAATTTAATAAAACAAATTTGACTTTAGTCGAATAAAACATTCAGACTAAAGTCAAATTTATTAGTGCAAACGCCCCACAGATAAAACAGAGTGTACACTTGTAGGGCAATGAGTGATGTTTATTTCAATATTCTGTATGACTCCTGCTAGTTTTTTACCAAAACTTCACTCCCGATAATCGACCGATTTCGAGTTTGGCCATTAAGGCCTGATAATCATACTGTAATAAATTAAACTTCGCTTCTTCTAAACCCGTTTCGGCTGCTTGAATTTCGAGTGGAGTGCTTACCCCGTTTGCTAACCTATTTTTTGCTAATTTCAAACCATATTCAGCTTGAAATACATTACTTACCGCCAATTCTTTCTTTTGATTAGCAACTTTTATATCGTTATAAGCATTTTCAAGGTCACGGCTAATCTGCACCTTTTGCGATTCAGTACCTTGCTTAGCTGCATCCAGATTGATTTTAGCTATTTGTGTATTATATGCACCGCGTTTCCCTGTATAAATCGGAATTGATAATTTTACGCCTAACAATGAGTTTGGCCTTAAAATCGAAATATCGGGTAGGTAGCCATTTCTCACCCCTACTGAAGCATTTGCTGCTAATGTTGGTAAGCTACTCATGCCCGAAATCTTCACTTCTTGCTCTAAAATGCTTTCTTTTGAGAGCAAGTATTTCAAATCTACATTATTTTGAATGGCTTCATTATAAGCAGTTTGCAAATCAGATTTTGCATAAGGGAATTGTAATTCTGCATTAGCTGGAATTAGTTTACGTGCGTCAGAACCAATCAATGAGCTTAGGAAAATAAACTGTTTTTCAAGCTGCCCTTGCAAGTCAATAACACGCATTTCTGCATTTTTATAACGAACTTGTGTTTGAATCGCATCATAATCTAAAGCATCACCACTCTTGATTCGGTCGGCAATGATTTTGCCATTTTCTTGAACCAATTTTACTTGTTCTTGTTGCACAACTATCGCTTTTTGTAAATAAACAATGCTATAATAAAGTTGTGTAACTTGGTAAGCTAATGTATGTTTTAATGTTTCAATTCCACCCCCTTGTTGCTGAATTTCAAGCAAAGTTTTCTGTACACCTGCCTTAAATCTTCCCCAATCATAAATCACATACGATGCACCTACACTGGCATTATAGTTATTATGGGGCTGAAATTGAATCGTTCGAGGCTCACCATTAACTGGCAATGTGGCTTGAGCAATTGGGTCAACACGCGAATAGCTCAACTCACCACTTACTTGAGGTTTAAGTCCTGTTTCTTGTACTTTAATTCGATAATCACCAGTAGTTAACAACTGTTGTTGTTCCTTCACACGTGGCGAATATTCAATGGCTTGATTGATAAGTTTCGGAAGCACTTGCTCAGTACTCTGAGCAAACACTTCACCACCTAAAAACAAGCAAATAATTATGAATGCTTTATTCCTTTTCATCTTTCTAATATTCTATTTATTGAAGCTTTTGCTTTAATTTTCGTTATTTAAAATAAAGTATCCGATACTTTTATTGCCCAAATTAATGTGCTTCAGAAGCAGCCTTGTTGGCCGCTGCAATTTCTTCTGCTGATTTTTTCTTAGTTCTTAAAAGTGTTACTAATGGTAAAACACATAAGAAAAAGACAGCCACAATTCTGAAAGTATCTAAATAAGCCAAGTAATAAGACTGGCGGTCGAGCATTAATTCTAATTGTCGATATGCTTGAGCTGTTGCTTGAGAAATATCTCCCGAACGAGCCAAAAAACCCATTTTTATCGCATTGAATTTCTCTAAAAATAAAGGATTATTGGGCGTATAATTGGCTACCAAATCAGAGCGGTGCTGAGCATACTGAATAGCCACATAGTTATTGGCCAAAGCAATACCAAAAGCACCACCAAGCTGACGAATCATATTTGTCAGTGAGATACCCGCCCCAAATTCATTGGGTTTCAAACCTGCCACCGAAGCATTAATGAGTGGCAATTGGAGCATTACTGTGCCTAAACCACGCAAAACTTGGATAGGATAAAAATCCCAACGATTCATATCGGCAGTAGCAGTTCCACTGTAAAATCCGAAAAAGGCAAAAATCAAAATTCCAGAAATTACGAATGGTATCGGAGATGCCCCCGATGACATAACTCTACCCAAAATTGGGAAAAGTGGCAGAATCGTAAGTGTTGGAAAGAACAACGAAAGACCTGTTTCGTAAGGTGTAAAACCATTGATTCGCTGAACCATTACTGGATAAACGAATACGGAAGTAAACAAACCGACGCCCGATACCAAAACAAATATCGAAGAAAAAGCAAAGTTTCGATTACCAAACACTCGTAGATTAACTACTGGATGGTCGGTATTTAATTCTCTACTGATAAATCCAACGATACCTAATAGAGCTACCAAAGCCATGATTGAAATCTCTCTCGACTCAAACCAATCTTTCGACTCTCCTTTTTCAAGGATATATTGCAGTGAACCAATACCAATAATCAGTAAAATGATTCCGAAATAATCAATCTTGATATTGGCTTTGTTTTTCCCTTCACCCTCTTTTTTCGGAATATATAATATGGTAAGTAGCGTTGCTACAATACAAATAGGTACATTTATAAAGAAAATATCGCCCCAAGTATAATTATCTACAATGTATCCACCCAAACTTGGCCCGAGTGTTGGTCCTAATACGATACCCATACCAAATAAACCCGACGCCATTCCTCGTTCTTTTCCGGGAAAAGCATCAAATAAAATGGCTTGCGATGTAGATAATAATGCTCCCCCTCCGATACCTTGTATAAATCGCCAAAGAACTAACTCCCATAAAGAACCAGAATTTCCGCAGAGATAGGAAGCAATCCCAAAAAGTATCATCGAGCCTAAATAATAGTTTTTTCGGCCAAAATATTCACCCAAAAAGCCAGTCATCGGAATGACAATTACGTTGGCTATGGCATAAGAGGTAATTACCCATGCAATATCCTCAATTGTTGCCCCCAAAGAACCAGCCATCTGATTAAGTGCTACGTTTACAATCGTTGTATCGAGCAACTCCATTACAGCAGCGGTTACTGTTGTCAGCACGATTACAAACCGTGCAGCACCAGTAGGAATTTTAGTAGTTACTGTGTGTTCCATGAAAATAGTTTAATGTTTGAATAATCTTCTCTCCAACAATTAGTTGGTTTCGATTATTTAATTTTCACTTCAGCCTCTACACTCATTCCTGCACGTAACTTATCACGTAGTTTTTCAACGCCCTCAATGGCAATTTTTACTGGAATTTTTTGTGTTACTTTCACAAAGTTTCCACTGGCATTATCTGGCGGAAGAAGTGCATATTTAGCTCCTGTTGCATCAGAGAAATCAGCAATTTTTCCTTTTAATTCCATCTCAGGAAAAGCATCAAGCGTGATTTTAACCTCTTGCCCTACTGCCATTCGACTGATTTGTGTTTCTTTAAAGTTTGCTACAACCCAATAAAGTGAATCTTGCACGATTGTAGCTAAAGTTTGACCCGGTTGAATAAACTGGCCTGGTTCTACACTCTTACGTCCAATTTTTCCATTTTCGGTTGCATAAACTTTTGAGTAGGTAAGCTTAAGTTTTTGTTGCTCGATTTTTGCTTTTTGTACCGCTAACGCAGCTTCTGCCTTGTGAAGATTGGCTACAAGGATATCCAAACGAGATTTCGAAGCTGAAATATCCTGCTTTTGTCCATCAAGTTGAGCTGAGATAATATCTAAATTTGCCTTGCTATCATCTGCTTGGCGTTTTGTAATAGCATTATCAGCCAATAATTTAGCGTCTCGCTCAGCATCTTTTCTTGCCTTATCTTGTCTTAAAACCGTTGATTTCAAGTTTGCTTCGGCTGCACCGATTGTCAAGTTAGTATTTTTGATACTAGCACGAGCATTTTCTACATCTGTAAGCATTTGCTGATACATTGCTTCCATTTCTACTAATGCTAATTGTTGTTCACGGTCATCGATATCAACTAAAAGCTGTCCTTTCTTTACTTGTTCAAAATCCTTCATATTCACCGTATTGACGTATCCACCTACGCGTGGTACAACGGGCACGGTATAAGTTTCAATCTGTGCATTATCAGTGGTTTCGAAGTGTTGGTTATACTGATACTTCTGATAAGCATAAATTGCCGCTCCGATTACAATTAAGAGTAAAATAATTCTTGGAATGTAGTTTTTAAACGATTTCTTTGGTGCGTTTTCCATTGTTTTAGTTCAAGTATTTGTTTTTAGTTTTTTGAAGTTTACTATTGAGCATTTCAGTATAAAAGCTTATCGCTAAATACAAACTAATTGGCCAATTAGTAACCACAATTTATTTAGAGTAGTCTTTCGATTTTAATTTGACAGCACAAAGTAAACCAAGTTTACTAAATTAGTCAAGTAAGTTGACAATTATTTTTTTTGTATTACCTTTGTATTAAATTTACTTTTAACGAAATCTTAATCAGATACCATTTCTGAGAATAAAATCATGAACGAAGAGTTATATGCCGAGGTTGCTGCATTAAAAGCAAACAAGACACGCTTGCTGGGAAAATTACTCAATAGGACTTATCGCTACATGAGTGATTTGGCAAGCGACTATCTTAAAGGCACCGACTTTACGGGCTTTCGAGTAGGGCATATTGTTGCATTAGTGCAAATAGATTTAAGTGGTACAAATATTAATTCCTTAGCTGCAGCTGCTGGCATGACCAAGCAAGGCATGAGTAAAATCGTAAAAGAACTTCAAGAAGATGGCTATGTAAACGTTGAAAAAGACCCCACAGATGCCCGTGCCCTCGTGGTAAAATATACAGAGAAAGGGCTTCATGCCATGCTTGAGTGGAGAAATTGCACTAATTTCATTAACCAAAAATTTGGTGAGACTTTGGGTAAAGAAAAACTCGAAACGTTAAAAGACTTACTCGGTGAACTAGTACAAGAGTATGAAAATAATTACTGCAATAGCTCAAAAGAAGTGACAAAAGAGCTAATGAAAAAAAAGTGGAAAAAGTAAATTAATGATTTTTTCTAGCTAGTTTGGTTCATAAAAGAGTCGAAATTCAATAAATTTCACGATTTTTCTTTAAATTCGCAAACACTCTATCTAACCATCTAGCTATATGTCAGTGACAGAAATTATCATTGGGGTAATTGTGCTTTATTTAATTATTTGCTTGATAGCCTATAAAATTCAAGAGTATTTCATCTTTAAACCAGAAAGATTATCTCAAGATTTTGAGTTTCGCTATGATGAACACTTCGAAGAATTATTTTTCGATATGCCTGATGGAGCAAGAATTAACGGCCTATTATTTTATGATTTAGGAGAAGAAACCCGTGGTTTGGTTATCTATTTTCATGGTAATACACGAAGCATAAAAGGTTGGGCAAAATACGCCAAAGATTTCATTGCCCATGACTATGATGTTTTGATGATTGACTATCGAGGCTTTGGCAAGAGCACAGGTAAACGCCACGAAGAACGTATGTATGCCGATTCTCAGGTGGTTTATCATAAAATGCTCATACGAGGTTATGATGAAAAAAATATCGTTATTTACGGACGTTCGTTGGGCTCGGGTTTTGCCTGTAAATTAGCTTCAAGAAATAACCCTAAAATGCTCATTCTCGATGCACCTTATTATAGTTTCTCGCATCTAACAAGCCGATTCCTACCTTTCTTACCAGTTTCGATGATTCTTCGGTTTTCTATTCGTACCGATGAGTACATCAAATTTGTCAAATGTCATGTTTATATCATTCATGGTACAAAAGATTTACTAATACCGTTTCGGTCAAGCGTAAAATTAGCTAAATTAGCCCCGCAAAAAACTCGCTTAGTTCCAATTTATGGTGGAGGACATAATAACTTGCCATCTTTTCCAGAATATCATAAGCATCTCGAAGAAATTTTACTCGACCGCTTCGATTTAATTTTTGATAAACATATTGGTTATTAAGTGAGCATTGGGTCTGTGAAATCGAACCAAGAATTATTATTAATTATTTCATTATCTATTAATTTCAACCTGTGTTTAAGCCAAAATACCTTCAGATTGCTCTTACTTTTTATGTAATTTTAATAGCTGGATTAGTTCTTTTCCAGCGTTTTATTGTTCTACATCCGAAAAAGCTAGCGAAAGATTATCTGTACGAATTTCCTAAAGCGGAAGAGTTTTATGTTCAGGTTTCACCCGAAATTCGCTTAAATGCCTTAAGATTCGCTTCGCAGGATACTGTTTCGAAAGGTGTTGTGTTATATTTTCACGGAAATGCTGATAATTTAGCCCGCTGGGGAGAACACGCCACTGAGTTTACTCAAAGAGGTTATGATGTGGTGATGTACGATTATAGAGGCTTTGGCAAAAGTAATGGGCGTTTGGATGAACAAAATTTCTTGTATGACGCTCAATTTATTTTTGATGATTTAAGTCGTCGATACAATCCAGACCAAATCGTACTTTACGGACGTTCGCTGGGTTGTGGAGCAGCTATTAAAGTTGCGTCAAATAATGCAGTAAAGAAGCTTATCCTCGAAACTCCATACTATAGCCTTCCTGATGTAGCATTTAGCCATTTACCAATTTTTCCGTTCAAATACGTATCAGAATTTAAAGTAAATGCCTACGAATGGCTTCCTCGTGTAAGATGTGACGTGCACGTTTTTCATGGAACTGATGATGAGGTTGTGCCTTACAAACAAAGTATCAAACTACTTGAAGCAGCAAATAAAAACCTCGATAAAACCCTCACTACTTTACAAGGAGGGCATCATCGAGGCCTTGAACAATTTAAAGAATATCAGACTAAATTAGATGAGCTCTTAGCTAAATAATAACTTTCTAAAAATATCTCTGATAGTTTGAAAAGTTGGTAGTGTTCGGCATATATAATAGGTAAATACTTAAAACGCTCACTCATTATAAACTCTTTCTACGAATGGTGTAGAAAGGGTTTTTTACTTTTATCTGCTTTTTATCAAGCAAAAGGGCGGCAGCCGTGCGGCCCATTGTCTCGAAATCGGTAGTAATTACCGTAATTTCCAATAGTTCTTTCAGTGTAGTTTCATTGAAAGAAATGATACCTATATCCTGCCCTAATTTTAATTCTGATTGTCGAGTTTTCTTAACTAATTCAGCCAAATCTGTCTCTTCTACCACTAAATAGGCCGTACCAGTATGCAATGCTTCATCAATAGCGTTTTCTTTTATTAGAAATTCTCTTCCAAAATTAACACAAAATTGTCGAAATCCACGTACGATTTCATTTGGATAATTCCCATCACTTGGAAAAACCAATACCATACGGCTATATTTTTCGAGTAAATCTCTTAGTTCTTCTAAGGCATCAAAAATATCTTTTTCAAAATCTTGATAGACACTCAAGCAAGGTTTGGTGTATTCTGGTAAGTCTTTATCTAATAAAATGAGTTCTTCCGAAGGAATCTTTTCCAATGTTTTCAAAGCGGACACTTTTTCGGTTTCTGGGAAAAAATGTGGCATGATTACATAGTAATTGTACTTTCCAACATTATTGGCAATTATTTCGGCAAAAATCCGACTATCATAGTGATGAATTTGTAAATCTACACTTGCTTTATTACCTAAAACCTTCAGAAAAGCGTAATAAATAAGCTTTTTGTATGAACTTAACTTATTGAAAACCAACAAGATACGCATCTTATTATGGTCATTCCCATTTACATAGAAGCCTTTACCTTGCACCGATGATATATAACCACGTTCTTTTAATTCGCGATAAGCTTTTTCTACTGTATCTCGTGCTAAATAATACTCTTCACTCAACTCGCTTATAGAAGGTAATTGCTCATCTTTTTTCAGTACAGTACGCTCTATATCCACAATTATCGACTGCACAATTTGCTTGTACTTAGGCGTCTTATCGCTGGGGTTGAACTGTAGTTTATACATATCTCTAGAATAATCGTAGTGAAATACTGTTTGAAAGAGTTTTAAGGCAACTTAACTAATGTGAAATCAATCAACGATTGAACTAGGTTTCAGAAAAGTTTAAAAGAAAACGAGTGAATTTGGATTAAATTCACTCATTTTTGCTTTATAGTATCAAAACGCCTTCGTTCGCAGTCTTTTTATCTTACAAATGCTACTGCTACACCACCATCAACATTCAAGATATTTCCTGTAGATTTTGATAAACTGCCATCAACAAATACCCTTACAGCCTTAGCGATATCTTCTGTTAAGATTTCTTCATTGAGAAGTGTTCGAGAAGCATACATTTTTGGCAAATCTTCCACTTTAATACCATAGGCTTTTGCACGGCCTTCAGCCCACTCACCTTCCCAAATCTTACTACCACGTAATACGGCATCTGGGTTTACGGTATTTACTCTAATTTTATCTTTACCCAACTCAGCAGCCATCAAACGTGTCATGTGTGCTTGGGCAGCTTTTGCGGTTCCATAACCAACGTTATTAGGCCCTGCAAATAGGGCATTTTTACTAGCAATATTCACAATATCACCGCCAGTAGCTTGTTCACGCATAATTCTCACAGATTCTTGCGATACCAAGAATTGACCTTTTACCAATACATCTTGAAGCAAATTCCAGTCAGCAAGTGTATGGTCTTCAAGTGGTTTTGAAATTGAAAGACCCGCACAGTTTACCACAATATCAACGCCCCCAAACGCCAAAACTGTATTACGAAGTGATTCTGCTATTATTTCTGGATTTGTCACATCAATATTTGTGGTTATGACAGCATCTTTTCCATATTTCTGACGCAATTCGGCTTGTACTTCTTCTAACAAGTTGCGGTCAGCAGCAGCTACACAAGCACCTTCTCTCATTAATTCTTCGCAAATAGCTTTACCAATTCCTCCAGTTCCGCCAGTTACAAAAGCTACTTTTCCAGAAAGTGATTTTGGCTTTGGCATTCTTTGTAGTTTTGCTTCTTCCAATAACCAATATTCAATATCAAAAGCCTCCTGTTCATCTAAGCCAACATATTCCGATACAGCCTCTGCTCCTTTCATTACATTGATGGCATTTGTATAAAACTCTGCCGCCACTCGTGCAGTTTGTTTGTCTTTAGCAAACGTAAACATACCAACTTGTGGGTACAAAATTACAACTGGATTTGAATCACGAATTGCTGGACTATTATCATGTTTACAACGCTCATAATAAGCAGCATAATCGGCACGATAGGCCTCAAACTGTGCTTGAATGGCTTCTTTTGAAGTTCCCGTTAATACCATCGGACGAATTTTCGTACGCAAGAAGTGGTCAGGGCAGCTAGTTCCTTTCTGAGCCAAACGCTCTAAATCATTTGAATTAACAAATTCTAATACTCTTGGGTCATCAGTAAAATGACCTACCATTTGACGATAACTTGAAGCTAAACCACGTAAAGTAGGCATAATTTCTGCGGCAGCCATTTTACGCTCTTCTACTGGTTTTGAATCTAATTTGGCACCACCAAATACTGGGCTTTTTTTTCCATAATTAGCAGTTAAAAACTCTGAAGCCATCTCAATAACCTCTAAAGTATTGATATATGATTCATACGAAGTATTACCCCAAGTAAATAAACCGTGCCCTCCTAAAATTACCCCACGAATATTCGGGTTTTCTTCAACAGTTTTGGCTAATTGTAAACCCAAATCAAAACCAGGGCGTTGCCATGGAATCCAAGCCATCGTTTCTCCCCAAATTTCTTTCATGATAGCCTCTCCATCTTTACTTGCTGCAATTGCAATGAGTGCATCTGGGTGAAGGTGGTCGATGTGTTTAAATGGTAATAAACCATGTAAGGGTGTATCTATTGAAGGAGCTGCACATTTAGGGTCGAACAAGCAATGATTAAATAACTCTACCATTTCATCTTCAAATGCTAAACCTCTATATCTTTTTTTCAATGCTTGTAGTTTATCTACATACAAATTAGCACAACCTTTTTTAGTAAGTGTACCAATATCTCCGCCTGAGCCTTTTACCCACATTACTTCTGCTGGTTCGCCTGTCACAGGATTGGTTTCTGTAATTTTACAAGAGGTATTCCCACCCGCATAGTTAGTAAGGCGTAAATCGGCACCCAGTAGGTTTGAGCGATAAATAAACAAATCTACTTCATTTTGAGCTAGTTCTGCGGCTTTAGCTTCATCCCATAAATAGCTAACATGCTTGAATGTTAGGGCTTTTTCCATAGTTATTTTTATAATGGTTTCGTTTCTTTAGCTGATATTTTTATTGCAAAAGTCTCAATTCTTATTTAAAGAATCTTCATGTACTCACCTGCAAATACTTGTGTTTCAGCAAATTTAGTTAAGAAAAGAATATAGAAGCGTGCTCGTGAAGGCTATATTTTTGAAGGAATAAATGTATCTAATAATATGAGTGTAGAAAACTAAAGTGTGTATAAAAAAATAAAGTGCCGGATTTTACCAGCACTTTATTCCTCGTAACCCAAAAAGTAAAAATTAACCACGAGTAACTGTTAGGAAACTCGGATAGTTGTCTTCATTTTTATCGTAGAAGAAACGTTTTGTCCGGTATTACGTAAGAATCTACGGTAATTACGACGGAACTCAGCCGCTTTTCTGCGAGAAATAAATATCTTTTGATCATGAATTAAAATTTCACCACCTCGGCAGTTGAAATATAAATCATCTACATATTCAAGATTGATAATGTAAGAACGGTGAGGTCTTACGAAGTTTGAAATCTCTAAAAGCTCTTCTTCAAAAATTCTTAGTGTTTTTGAACTAATTATTTCTCTACCATCATTCAGTTTAAAAATTGTGTAATTCTTAGAGCTTTTCAAATAAAGAATATCCTTTAGCTGAATCATATTGCGTTTGCCAGCAACTCTCATCGCCAAATTTGCTCCAGTGGGCTGGCTCACCACATTTTGAACCACCGTAAAACCTTCAAGGTTTAATGGGATTTTATAGAGTAGTTTATTCATCTGACTATAAAGGATAACTTATAAAGCTTTGTTGCTTGAATTACTGAAACAATATTACAGTACATAATTAAACGGTACAACAACAAATCGGTAAGTGGCGGGTAAAATTCGGTAAGTGGCGGATTTATTTTTAAACGGTAGTTTTAAAAAATAGAAGAGGTCGATTTTTGTACTGAAGTAGTATTTTTTTCTTTTTTTAGGGGCTCTAGAGAAATGATTAGAAGGTAGCTATTGTTTTTACATTTCAAGCGAAATCAATAAGAACTGAGCCATTCTAAAAATTCTTGTTTACGACGACGAGAAACTGGCAATTCATGCCCATGCTCTGTAAGAATAGTTCCTCCTTCACCTTTTACATATTTTTTTATATAATCACGATTCACTAAGAACGAGTGATGAATTCGGAAAAAATCATAATTAGCTAATATATCCTCAAATTCTTTGATATTCTTTGATACTGTAAGTTTCTGATTATCGGTCAAATGAATGTAGGTATAATCGTCATCTGCTTCACAATACTCAATTGTATTTACAGGCACAAACTGGAATCCGTTAACTACCGAGATTGGAATTTTATTATTTTTATCTCGCGGATGTCTAAGATTATTTATAAGGTGCTCAAGGTTATTTTGGGTATGCTTACCCTCTATACGTTTTTTTGCCTTCGAAACAGCCTCTATCACTTCTTCTATATTAATTGGCTTCAAAAGGTAATCTAAGGCACTGAATTTGATAGCTGTAACGGCATAACGGTCGAAGCCCGTTGTGAAGATAACTTCAAAATTAGGTTTAGAGATACGTTCTAATAAATCAAAACCACTTCCATGAGGCATTTCAACATCAAGGAATACTATATGCGGAGCAACAGTTTGAATAAGTGTATATGCCTCGTCAATAGAGTTTGCTGTACCAACAATCTCTATTTCATTCGAACAAAATTGCTGAAGAATGATTCTTAGGGTTTCAACACTACGATTTTCGTCATCTACAATGATAGCCTTATACATTATACAAATCTTTTATTAAGCAATTTCAAACATCTTATGTACCTTACAAACAAAATTATAATTAGGTTTTTTATGTAAAAAAACAGCTTAAACCCTACATTATTTTATAAGCAACTTTTAATTAAACCATTAAAGTCTTAGCTTGTCTTGGTTCGCTGATTAAAAGTGTATGAGCAAAAGTAAAACAATGTTTATGCCACACAAAAGAATAAAATGATTACGTATTAACCAAATTTTGGAAATTTTATTTCAATTAAAGTTCCTACATCCGCCTCTTCTTCGTCGTTTTTCTCAATACGGTCATTAATTGAAAATCTAATATCAGAATCTGCTATCATATTAAAAGTTCGTAGGCGTTCTTCTGTAATTTTTAATCCTTGTGATTGATACCCTTTTCTTGACTTCGCTTGAATCTGCCTAGCTCGTTCTCGACCAACACCATCATCTTCTATTTTGCAAACCAAATATTTCCCTTGATTATAGAAATGGATATACAAATTACCCTGTGTTGTTTTATAACGTAAACCATGGTTGATTGCATTTTCGATGAAAGGCTGTAGAATCATGGTTGGAATATCAACAAATTGATTAACATCAGGAGCAATATTTAGATGAAATTCAAATTTGTTATCAAACCTTAATCTTTCCATTTCTACATACAAACTTAGTAGTTTAATCTCGTCGGAAAGGGTAATATATTTACTTCTTGAAGAATCTAAGAATAAACGAATTAAGTTGGCAAACTTCGATAAATAATTATTGGCAGCGATGCTATCTCTCGTAAGAATAAAACTTTGAACGGCGTTGAGGGCATTAAATACAAAATGTGGATTCATCTGTAATTGTAGCGTACGAAGTTCTAGCTCAGTTACTTGCTTATAATGCCTTTGTTCTTCATCAGCCCAAAACTTCAAGAAACGCTCTCTTCCATAAAATAAGCCAAAAAGGGTTACGAAGCACGCCCCCCAAAACCACCAAGAACGCCACCACGGATATTCTATCTTAAATTCAACAAAAATGGGCTTGCTTTGAATATTATCATGCTTTGAAATTCCGATTATTTCGAAATGATAGATAGCAGGATTCAGTGTATCTATGCGAATTAAATCTTCCTTTAAATTAGTCCATGGATAAACTTTATCTCCTTCAAAACTATCTTCTATAATTCGATATTTATAAGAAATATTCGAGAGCGTAGGCATTGATTTGAGAGTTAACTCAATGGCATTATCTTCGTAGCCTATACTATAGGAGTTGGCTAGTGGAACAATACGACCCGCTATTTCTACTTCGGCAACGACAACCTTAAACTGATTAGTTGTTTTTTGTTCAGAATGAACTTGACAGTAAATGTGTTGATTTGCTAAAATGCATAATATTATAATTATGTTTCCAAATCGTAACATTTAGGTAAAATTTAGTTTGAAGAGGTTCAGCTTTTAAACGATTGGTAAAAATACATCTTTAAAAGTGAACGCAAAAGGAGTTGAGCCATTTTTATTGATGCTTTCTAATCTTTCTTTAGCATCATGCGGAGTAGGTGTGTAATTGTGGGGAATCCACCACAAGGCAAGCATTGCTCCACTTGGTTTCTCAAACCACTTATTTCTTTCTCGCATCACACCAACATGAGCTGTTTTGAAGGCAAATTCTTTTAAATCTTCAATCGTTTCCCATACCGACATATTAATGATTATATCAGCATCATCAAAAATCCTGAGGGCCGTTGCGTTTTCATTATCCCCTTTTAAACGCCACACAAAACCCTTGCTCTTTTCTGCTAATGCATTTATTTCATCTAGCTGTGCAACAAAATCAGCTAATAATGGGCTATCAATGGGTGCCAATAATTTTGAGATATTTACCTGTGCCAAATAATACTTTTGCATAATTTTATTAGAAAACCCTGCAAGAGTTTATACTTACAGGGTTACTTATAATTGCATTAAAATTTTAGTTCAAATTCAGTTCAGCCTGAATAGTCTTCACCTTTTCTTTAAGAGAAGCTAGTGTTGCATCAAACTCATCTTTTTTCTTCAATTTAGCTCTTACACCAACATAGAATTTGATTTTTGGCTCTGTCCCAGAAGGGCGGCATGTAAACTTGGTTCCGTCGGCTGTAAAGAATTGTAACACATTTGAAGATTCAATACCCATTTTTCCAGAAGGAATGGCTTTCTCTTCGCCTGTTTTTAGGTCTTTTGTTATGAGTGATTTATAATCATCCATTCGAATAACCTTCGAACCTGCCAATGATTTTGGTGGTTTGGCTCTAAAATCTAACATCATTTGTTGGATTTCTTCGGCTCCTGTTTTTCCTTTTTTAGTCAATGAAATTAAGCCTTCATAGTAGAAGCCATTTTTTTGATACATTTCTGCCAAGAAATCGAAAAGCGAAAGCCCTTCATTTTTGGCAAAAGCCGTAAGTTCGGCAATCATAGCACAACTAGCAATGGCATCTTTATCACGTACTTTATCGCCAATCAGATAACCATAGCTTTCCTCACCTCCACCTATAAATGTTTGCTCACCTTCTAATTCTCTGATTACCTGAGCAATGTATTTAAAGCCAGTAAGTGTATTGTAGCAATTTACGCCTGCCTTTGCTGCCATCTCATCGATGAGGTCTGTTGTTACGATTGTCTTAGCAACAAATTCTTTTCCAGTAAGTTTCTTTGCTTTTTTCCAAGCCTTCAGTAAATAATAAATAATTAAACTTGCTGCTTGGTTTCCGTTCAATAATTGCCATTCGCCTTTAGGGTCTTTCACAGCCATACCTACACGGTCGGCATCGGGGTCAGTTGCTATAACTAAATCGGCATTGAGTTCTTTAGCTTTTTTCAATGCCAAACTCATCGCCTCTTGCTCTTCAGGGTTTGGATAAACCACTGTTGGGAAGTTTCCATCAGGAGTAGCTTGTTCTTCTACAATATTAACATTTGTGAAGCCTAATTGAGCCAAAGCCTTTGGCACCATTGTAATACCAGTTCCATGTATAGATGAGAATACGATATTTAGGTCTGACTGCCTCTTTATCATTCTTGGATTAACGCAGATGCTCTTTACCGCTTTCAAATAAGCTTTATCAAGCACCTCACCAATCATCTTGATTCTCTTTTTAACTCCTCTAAACTTAATATCTTTAACATTAGTAATGGCATTTACTTCGGCTACAATATTTTTATCGTGAGGAGCAACAACTTGTGAGCCATCAGTCCAGTAAACTTTATAGCCATTATATTCACGTGGATTATGCGATGCAGTAATTACAATCCCACTTTGGCAACCAAGCTGACGAACAGTGAATGAAAGCTGCGGTGTCGGACGGAGTTCTTTATACAAATAAACCGTGATTCCGTTGGCAGAAAGAATATCGGCAGCAACACGAGCAAATTCTGGCGAGAAATTACGACTGTCGTGAGCAATGGCTACCTTTATATCTTGGCCAGCAAATGTTTTGTTTAAGTAATTTGCCAAACCCTGAGTAGCAGCACCAACCGTATATTTATTCATACGATTTGACCCAACACCAATTTCACCACGCATACCACCTGTGCCAAATTCTAAATTTTTATAGAATGAGTCAGTTAATTGAGTTGCATTACCTTCATCAATTAATTGCTGAATACTGGCTTTCGTTTCAGAGTCGTATTTACCTTTAAGCCAGGTTTTGATGTTTTTTTCTGCTGTTGAATCTAATTTGAGTGCTTTTAGCATGACTACATTTCTTAATTTGAATTTTCTTAAAAAGATATTTAAACAAATTAAATGAAGTTTTTGATGTTTTTCAAGAATGTCAAATATTTTACACTAACTTTATCAAAAAAATACCTTCAATGCTATCAAAATATACATTTAATTTATTATTTTACTCTAAATAAACCAATAAAAAAATCTTTTCTAAGGATTGTTAACATACCTTCTCATGAATTTTAAGTTAATTCTGTAAATAATGAAGAATGTTTTTTTAAAATATTTTAAATTGTTAATTTTACACCTCAAATTTGTCATAAAATTACAACTCAAACCAATTTAGGATAATTTAATAGTATGAAAATGTCGTTCAAACCACTATTCGTTTTATTTGTCGGACTATCGCTGACTTCATGCGTAGCCAAGAAAAAACTTACAGCTTTACAAGCTCAATACGATAAAGCTCAGTCAGACTTAGTTAAGTGCGGAGATTCTGTACAAGACTATAAAGATAAACTTGAGCGTATGAGCAAGCTACAACAAGATACAGAAGCACAGAAAAATAATACTGTAGCTACTGTCCAACAACGCGACCAACAAATCAAAGATTTAAAAGAACAAATTGCTGATTTAAAAAGCTTACGCGATAAGCAAGTTGAGCAAGTTGGAAACTTAACAGTATTATCGAAAGCAGCTAATGATAATATCGACAAGACGCTTTCACAATTAGCAACAAAAGACAAGTACATCAACATGTTGCAAGCAGCACGTACAAAAGCTGACTCTATCAACTTAGCTTTAGCTGTAAACTTGAAAAGCGTGTTGAATCAAGGTCTTGACGACCAAGATGTAGAAGTGAAAGTTGACAAAACTGTGGTAATGATTAATATCTCTGACAAAATGTTGTTCAGCACAGGCAGCTCACGTATTTCATCGAAAGCAAATGCAGTATTGAACAAAATTGCACAAATCGTAAAATCAAGACCAGACCTAGAAGTAATGGTTGAAGGTTATACTGATAACGTATCTATCAAAACAGATTGTATTGATGACAACTGGGATTTGAGTGTGAAGCGTGCTACCTCTGTTGTTCGTGCATTACAACAAAATTTCGGCATCGACCCGAACAAACTTATTGCAGCGGGTAGAGGAGAGTACAATACACTTGTAAGCAACGATTCGGCTGAAAACCGTTCAAAAAATCGTCGTACTCGCATTATCTTAATGCCTAAACTTGATCAATTCTACGAATTATTGAATCCAGATAAAAAGTAATTGATTCAATGTCAATAAAAAAGCGAAGTCGGTGAAAATTAATTTTCACCGACTTCGCTTTTTTTAATACGTCTGTACGTCATCAGCTTTCACGCATTCGCTCCCGAGCAACATCTCGTTCTTTGATGCTATCTCTTTTATCATAAAGTTTCTTTCCTTTTGCCAATGCAATATCTAGCTTCGCTAATCCTTTATCATTAATAAAAAGACGAGTCGGTATTACCGTTAATCCCTTATCGGTTAATTTATTGGCTAATTTTTTTAGTTCTTTTCTTTGCAATAGAAGTTTTCTATCACGCAAAGGCTCATGGTTGTAGTGCGTACCTTGCTCGTATTTCGAGATATTTAGGTTTTTTACGTATAATTCACCATTAATAAAAAAGCAATAAGCATCTGTCATATTAAATTTACTCAAACGAATAGATTTAATTTCTGTTCCTGTCAAAACCATACCGGCGGTGTATCTTTCTAAAAAGAAAAATTCAAAACTTGCTTTTTTATTGCTTACATCTATTTTTTTTGCTGCTTTTTCTGCCATTTCTTCCTAAAGCTTTTAGCTTTTAATAATACCCTAATTAATTGATAATTTCTAATTTACCTTTTTTCTTCGAAAACTAATAGCACGCCCCCCCTTTTAATTTCCAACAAAGTTACAAATAAAAAATCCCTACCTCAAAAATAGTGGCAGGGATTCCGACTTACGTGCTTTCCTA
>OFDC01000322.1_pt1 | contig 40146 bp, 42 predicted proteins | sample 1520941 | NCBI WGS metagenome assembly OFDC01 (sample SAMEA94258168, study PRJEB24077) | hot springs metagenome | biome: Aquatic biome; feature: Water | place: India | collected 2012-12-06 | depth 5 m | reverse complement strand
GACGGGGTAGAAGGGACGCGTCCAAAAATTTTCGCGAAAATTTTTGGACGCTTCCGAATCAGCCGTGCGCCCAGGGGCCGTGGTGGAGGTCCTTGCCGTCCAGCCGGTCGAAGCCGTGCAGGCCGAAGAAATCGCGCTGGCCCTGGATCATGTTCGCCGTCCCCCGCGCGGTGCGCATCGCGTCGAACCAGGCGAGGCCCGCCGACAGCGCCGGGAGCGCATGGCCGTGAAGGGCGGCGGCTGACACGACCCGGCGGAGTGCGGGGAGGCAACGCTTGATCTCGGCCATGAAGCGGGGGGCGAGGATCAGGTTGCGGGCGGGGTCCTCGGTCAGCGCCTGGGCCATGGCGTCAAGCATCGAGGAGCGGATGATGCAGCCCGCGCGCCAGACGCGGGCGATGGCGGGAAGCTGGAGGTCCCAGCCGAAGCTGGCTCCGGCGGCGGCGGTCATGGTGAAGCCTTGGGCGTAGCAGAGGATTTTCCCGGCGGTCAGGGCGTCCTGCAGGTCGCTGATCGTCACGTCGGGTGTCGGTTCGGGTGCGGGGCCGTAGACGGACTCACCCGCGCGACGTTCGTCGAGGCGGGCGGAGATGTTGCGGGCGGCGACGGCGGCCTCGATCACCGGGATGGGGGCGGAGAGATGCTGCGCCTCGATCGCGGTCCAGCGGCCGGTGCCCTTCTGGCCCGCCTTGTCGAGGATGACGTCGAGGAGGGAGTCCCCGGTCAGCGGGTCCTTGGCGGCGGCGACGGCGGCGGAAATCTCGATCAGGTAGCTTTGCAGGATGCCCTTGTTCCAGTCGGCGAGGATGTCCGCGATCTGGGGGGCCGAAAGGGCAAGGCCGTCGCGCATGATGCCGTAGACCTCGGCGATCATCTGCATGTCGGCGTATTCGATGCCGTTGTGGACGGTCTTGACGAAGTGCCCGGCCCCGGCAGGGCCCATCCAGTCGGCGCAGGGCTGGTCCTTGTGTTTGGCGGCGATGGCGTGAAGGACCGGGGCGATCCTGTCCCAATCCTCGCGCGCTCCGCCGCCCATGATCGCGGGGCCGTGGCGGGCGCCCTCTTCCCCGCCCGAGACGCCCATGCCGAGGAAGCGGAACGGGAGGCCTGCGGCGGCGCGGCGGTTGGTGTCGTGGAAGTTGGCGTTGCCTGCGTCGATCACCAGGTCGTCGGACGAGAGGTGGGGGGTGAGCGCCGTCAGCATGTCGTCGACGGCGGGGCCTGCGGGGACCATCAGGATGATGGCTCGCGGGGGTTGGATGGCGGCGACGAGGTCGGCGAGGGTGTCGGTGGGGGTGATGCGGTCGGCAAGGTCCCCTGCCCCGGCCTTGAAATCGTGGGTGACGCTGGTGGTGCGGTTCCAGACGGCGATGGGGAAGCCCTTTTCGGCGATGTTCAGCGCAAGGGCCGCGCCCATCGTGCCAAGGCCGATCAGGCCGGTCTGGGATTTCGTCATGGCCATTGCACGCCCTTGCGGTTCAGGATCACGGAATAGAGGCTGGTCGTCGCGGTGATGAACAGCCGGTGCTTGGCGCGGCCGCCGAAGCAGATGTTGGAGACGGTTTCGGGGACGAGGATCTTGCCCAGCAGGTGGCCGTCCGGGGCGATGCAGTGGACTCCGTCGCCCGCCGAGGACCAGAGGTTGCCGTCCCTGTCGACGCGGATGCCGTCGGCGCAGCCCTTGTCGATCTGGTGGAAGAGGCGGCTGTTCGTCGGGCGGCCTGCCACCATGTCGAAGACGCGGATGTGCTGGGGGTCGGCGTGGAACATGCGGCCGGTGTCGGCGACGTAGAGTTTGCTCTCATCCGGGCTGAAAGCGAGGCCGTTGGGGCACATCATGTCGGAGATCACGGCCTCCAGCGTGCCCTCGGGGTCGACGCGGTAGACCTGGCAGGGCAGTTCCTGCGGGGATTTGAAGCCTTCGTAATCGGTGCCGATGCCGTAATGCGGGTCCGTGAACCAGATCGCGCCGTCACCCGCCACGATCACGTCGTTGGGGCTGTTCAGCGGCTTGCCCTGATAGCTGTCGGCGATGACGGTGATCGTGCCGTCCCATTCGGTGCGGGTGACCCGGCGGGTGCCGTGTTCGCAGCTGACGAGCCGCCCCTGCCGGTCGCGGGTGTGGCCGTTCGAATAGTTCGCGGGCTGGCGGAAGGTGGTCACGCCGTCCTCGGTCCAGCGGAGAATGCGGTTGTTCGGGATGTCGGAGAAGAGAAGGCAGTTCTGGTCGCCGAACCAGACCGGCCCCTCGACCCAGTCAAAGCCGGTTGCAAGGCGCTTGACCGGGGCGTTGCCCATGACGAAGGCGCCGAAGGCTGGATCGTGGATTTCGAAGAAGGACATGGCGCGTCTCCCTGCAGGCAGTTTGGGCGACCCTCGGCGCGGGGTCAAACCGAAGGTCGGTCAATCGGCGAACACGATCTGCGCTTTCATCGCCTGGGAGCGGTCGGAGGCGAGGCGGAAGGCGTCTTCGGCCTGTGTCAGCGGGACGGTGTGGGTGATGAGGGGCTTCACGTCGATCAGGCCCTTTTGCATCAGGCCGACTCCGGTGGCGAATTCGGGGTGGAAGCGGAAGGAGCCGCGGAGGTCCAGCTCCTTGGCGGTGATCGCCATCATCGGCAGGGTCATGTCGCCGCCGAGGCCGAGTTGCAGGATCACTCCACGCGGACGCAGGGCGGCGATCCCGCTGGCGAGGGCGGCGGCGACTCCGGTGCATTCGTAGAGGACGTCGAAGTGGCCCTTGTCAGGGGTGTATTGGGCAAGGGCGTCGGGGTCCTTGGCGGTGTTGATGACCCGGTCGGCCCCGACCTTTGCGGCGAGGGCGAGGGTGAAGTCGGAGAGGTCGGTCGCGACGATCTCGGCAGCTCCGGCGCGGCGGGCGGCGAGGATGGAAAGGACGCCGATGGGGCCGCAGCCGGTGACGAGGACTTTCTTGCCGAGCATGTCGCCAGCGCGGCGGGTGGCGTGGAGGGTGACGGCGAGGGGTTCGGCCATGGCGGCCTCGCCCGGGGTCAGGCCGGTGGCGTCGACGCATTGGCTGGCGTCGGCGATCAGGATTTCGCGGAAGGCACCCTGGATGTGGGGGAAGGGCATCGCGCTGCCGTAGAAGCGCATGTTGAGGCACTGGTTGGGCAGGCCTTCGAGGCAGAACTTGCAGTTGCCGCAGGGGCGGGAGGGGGAGACGGCGACGAGTTGGCCTTTGGTGAAGGCGGTGGTGCCGGGGTCCTCGACGTAAGCGGAAACCTCGTGGCCGAGGATCATCGGTTCCTTCAGCCGCACCGCCCCGAAGCCGCCGTGGTTGTAGTAGTGCAGGTCGGAGCCGCAGACTCCTCCGGTCGCGAGGCGCAGGCGGAGTTGGCCGGGGAGGAGGGGGTCGGGCTCGCGGTCCTCGATCCTCAGGTCTTTCGCGGCGTGGATGACGATGGCTTTCATAGCGTGACCGGCGTCAGCAGGGGTTTCCCGGCGAAATGGGCGGTCAGGTTGTCGCGCATGAGTTTTCCCATCGCCTTGCGGGTGTCGACCGTGCCCGAGCCATGGTGGGGTTGCAGAAGGACGTTCGGAGCAGAAAGGAACCGCGGGTTCAGGTTCGGCTCGCCTTCGTAGACGTCCAGCGCCGCCCCGGCGATGGCCCCGGATTTCAGCGCGTCAAGGAGTGCGGATTCGTCCACATTCGCGGCGCGGCTGATGTTGATGACCGTGCCTTCGGGACCGAGCGCCTGCAGGACCTGGGCGTTGACGATGTGGCGGGTCTCTGGCGTGGCGGCGAGGGCGACGAAAAGGTGGTCGCAGTTGCGCGCCAGTTCGACCGCGTCTGGGATGTAGGTCCAGCCCTCGGCCCCCGGTTTGGGGGAGCGGGCGGAATAGGCGATCTTCATGCCGAAGCCTTCGCAGCGGCGGGCGATGGCAGCGCCGATCCTTCCCAGACCCAGAATGCCCGCGCGGGTGCCCGAGACCTTCCTAGTCAGGGGGAACATGCCCTTGGCCGCCCAGTCGCCGGAGCGGACCCATTGTTCGGCCTGGCCTGTCCGGCGAACCAGTGCGAGCAGCATGGCGAGCGCGATGTCGGCCACGTCTTCGGTCAGGACGTCGGGGGTGTTCGAGACCTTGATGCCACGGGTGCGGCAGGAGGCGAGGTGGACGGCATCGTAGCCCACGCCGAAGACCGAGATCATTTCAAGGTTCGGGCAGGCGGCGATCATCGCCTCGCTGGCCCCAAGGTCGCCACGGGTGGCAATGGCGCGGATGTCGGGGCCGACCTTGGCGAGGAGAGCGTCCTTGTCGGCGGCCTCCCACCAGCGGTGGATGGTGTAGGCGTCGTCCAGCGGGGTCTGGTCCCATTCCGGGTAGGGGCCGATCTGCAGGACATGGGGTTTGGTCATTGATGTCCCTCAGCGTGCTTGACAGGGTGTGTTATCGATAACATAAACGAGTCGAAACGCGCTTGTCGAGAGCGAAGTGAAGGGACGGGACGCATGGGACATCGGCTGTTTGACCTGACTGGAAAGCGGGCGCTGGTCACCGGGTCGTCGCAGGGGATCGGGTTCGCCTTGGCGCAGGGGCTGGCCGAGGCGGGGGCGCAGGTGGTGCTGAACGGGCGTGACGAGGGCAAGCTGGCGGCGGCGGCGGGGCGGATACCCGGGGCGGAAACGCTGGCGTTTGATGCGACGGACCATGAGGGCGTTCGGGCCGCGGTGGATGCGTTCGAGGCGCAGGGCGAGCCCATCGACATCCTGGTGAACAACGCCGGGATGCAGCACCGGGCGCCCTTGGAGGACTTTCCCGCGGAGGCGTTCGAGCGGTTGTTGCAGACCAATATCGCATCGGTCTTCCATGTCGGGCAGGCCGTGGCGCGGCACATGATTGCGCGGGGGCGGGGGAAGATCATCAATATCGCCTCGGTCCAGACGGCGCTCGCCCGGCCCTCCATCGCGCCCTACACGGCCACGAAGGGGGCGGTGGGGAACCTGACCAAGGGGATGGCGACGGACTGGGCGAAGCATGGGTTGCAGTGCAATGCGATTGCTCCGGGGTACTTTGACACGCCGCTGAATGCTGCGCTGGTGGCGGACCCGGCCTTCAGCGCCTGGCTGGAGAAGCGGACGCCTGCAGGGCGCTGGGGCAAGGTCGAGGAGTTGCAGGGGGCCTGCGTGTTCCTCGCCTCGGACGCGTCGAGTTTCGTGAACGGGCATATCCTGTATGTCGACGGCGGGATCACGGCCTCGCTATGACCTTGCGGGTGGTCATCATGGGGGTGGCGGGCTGCGGCAAGTCGTCGGTTGGCGAGGGCCTGTCGGCGCGGCTGGGAGTGCCGTACCGGGATGGGGATGACCTGCACACGCCGGAAGCCGTGGAAAAGATGCGGGCGGGGATACCGCTGACGGATGACGACCGCTGGCCCTGGCTCGACCGGGTGGCGGGGGTGCTAGCGGCGGAGGCTCCGGTTCTGGTGGGGTGTTCGGCGCTGAAGCGGGTGTATCGGGACCGTATTCGGTCTGGCGCAGGCGGGCCGGTGCGGTTCGTCCATCTGGCGGGCAGCCGTGAGGTGATTGCGGCGCGGATGGCGGCGCGGACGGGGCATTACATGCCGACCTCTCTCCTCGACAGCCAGTTCGCGGCGCTGGAACCCCCGGGGCCGGAGGAGGCGGTGACGGTGGACATCGACCAGCCTTTGGCGGCGATTGTGGATGCGGTTGCCGCGCAGTTGAAGGGAGAGACGCCATGACCATCGCGCTGATCGGGGCCGGGGCGATGGGCGGGGCCATCGGCGCGCGGCTGGTGGCGACGGGGACGGCGCTGCGGGTGTTCGACCTGGACCCGGTGAAGGTGGCGGCTTTGGTTGATCTGGGGGCGGTGCCTGCGCCTTCGGCGGCGGAGGCGGCGAGGGGGGCGCGGGCGGTGATCCTGTCGCTGAATGCGGCGCATATCGTGCGGGCGGCGGTGTTCGGGGCGGGGGGCGTGGCTGAAGGCGCGGCAAAGGGGACGCTGGTGATCGACATGTCCTCCATCGACCCGGTGGCGACGAAGGCGCTGGCGGATGACGCTGCGGCTTGGGGCTTGCGCTGGGTGGATAGTCCGTTGTCCGGGGGCATCCCGAAGGCCGCGGCGGGGGAGTTGACGCTGATGCAGGGCGGTGAGCCGGGGGATGTGGCAGAGGCTCAGGAGGTCTTGCGCGGCGTGGCAGCGAACCAGACGCGGATGGGCGGACCGGGCGCGGGGCAGACGACGAAGCTGATCAACCAGGTGTTGTGCGGGTTGGGGTTTCTGGCGGTGGCCGAGGCGACGGCGCTGGCCGAGGCGGCTGGGGTGGAGGCGGCGATGATCCCGAAAGCGCTGGCGGGGGGCCGGGCGGACAGTGCGATCCTGCAGGAATACATGCCCCGGATGGCCGCGCGGGATTACCGGCGGACGGGGCGGATCGACAACATGGTCAAGGACCTGAACGGCGCGGCGGACCTGGCGCGGGCGACCGGGACGGCGATGCCTTTGACCGCGCTGTGCGCCGAGGTGCACCGGATGCTGACCGCTGCGGGGCTGGGCGGTGAGGACCAGGCGGCGCTGATGGAATTCTTCAAGGGACCAAGGAAGGACCTGGCATGATTACTCGGTACGCGCTGTTCGAGGGGACCCTGCACGAGGGCCATGAAGAGGCCTTCCGCCGCGATGTTCTTGCAGAAATCCTGCCGGTCTGGCGGCGGTTTCCGGGGGCGCTGGCGGTGCATGTGACCTTCGCCGAGGACCGGGACGAGGGCGCTCCGCCCTATCCGCTGATCCTGGCGATTGATTGGCCCGACCGTGCCACGGTGGATGCTTTCCTGGCCCACCCGATCCGCAAGGAGGGGCGCGCCGCGACCGAGGCGGTGCTGGCGCGGCACTTCACGGGGCGCATTCACCACCACGTCACGACGGCGCATGAGTTCGCCCCGACCCCATGACCGAGCCGCGCAAGATCCCGACCATGGCCGACGTCGCCCGGATGGCCGGGGTCTCGCCGATGACGGTCAGCCGGGCCTTCAAGCGCGACACATCGGTTTCGGAGGCGACGCGCGGGGCGATCCTGAAGGCGGCGGAGGAAATCGGCTATGTCTTCGACAGTGCCGCTTCGTCCCTGCGGTCACAGAAGACGGATTTCGTCGCCGTCACCATCCCGTCGATCAACAACGCGAACTTCGCCGAAACGCTGCGCGGCCTGTCCGAAGGGCTGAAAGACCGGGGGCTGCAGATCCTGCTGGGCTACACCGATTATGACATCCACGAGGAGGAGCGGCTGGTCGAACAGCTGCTTCGCCGCCGCCCGGAAGCGATTGTTGTCACGGGCGGCAAGCACACGCCCCGCACCCGGCGGTTGCTGGAGAATGCGGGCATCCCGGTGGTCGAGACCTGGGATTTGCCTGAGGCTCCCATCGGGCATGTCGTGGGCTTTTCCAACGCGGATGCGGTGCGGGGGATGGTCGATCACTTCGTGGCGCAGGGATTGTCGCGGATCGCCTTCATCGGCGGCGATGCGGACCGGGACACGCGGGGGACGGACCGGCGCGAGGGGTTCGTGGCGGCGATGCGGGCGCAGGGGCTGGATGCGTCGCGGCTGATCGACGCGGGCGCGCCGCCAATTTCGATGCGGGAAGGCGCGGATGCGATGGGGCGGCTGTTGGAGACCCTGCCGGATACCGAAGCCGTGATCTGCGTCTCGGACCTGTCGGCCTTTGGCGCGCTGACGGAATGTCAGCGGCGGGGCGTCCGCGTGCCCGAAGACATCTGGATCGCGGGGTTCGGGGATTACGAGATCGGGGGGATTTCAGTCCCGGCCCTGACCACGATCAACCCCTTCCCGCGCGAGATCGGGGCCAAAGCGGCGGCCTTGATCCTGGACGTGCTGGACGGGCGACAGACCGGGCCCGCGACAGTGCGGATCGCGCCCGAGCTGATGATCCGGGCATCCAGCCGGTGAGGCGTGAAGTGATTTGCGAACACTCAAAAAATTTTCGCGAAAATTTTTGGGCTGCTCGACGCGCTGCGCTACAGGATATCCAGCGCCTTGATGTCCTCGGCGGCAAAGTCGATCAGCGCGCGGACCTTGCGGGGCAGGACCCGGCCTTCCAGATAGACCGCGTTCAGCTGCCCGGTTTCCCCCGGCTGGTCAGCCAGAACCCGGACCAGGCGACCCGTCGCAAGCGCATCATACACAGCAAAGCGCGGGGCATAGGCGAGGCCGCGCCCCTTGATCGCCAGCTCGACCGCCGCGCGGGCGGAGTTGACTTGAAAGCGCCCCCGCACGGCGACCTCGGTTCCGTCGGGACCTAACGCCCAACTGCGCGGCGTGCGGCGGTTGGTGTCCAGGATGCAGTCGTGCTGGACCAGGTCAGCCGGGCTTTGCGGCGTGCCCATCCGGGTCAGGTAGGCCGGGCTTGCCACCAGGATCGAACGGAAGCTGCCAAGCTTGCGTGCCTTGAGCGACTGGGTGCTGATCTGACCCATGCGGAAGGCGAGGTCGACCCCCTCGGCCGCGAGATCGACGTGCCGGTCGCTGAGCCGAAGGTCGAAGGTCAGCGCCGGGTTGCGCTGGCCGAAGCGGTCCAGCATTCCGGCCACCCAGATCTCGCCAAAGGTCAGCGGGGCCGAGACGCGGATCACCCCGGCGAACCCGCGTGAGCCTTCGGAGACCTCGCTGAACAGGCTGTCGAGATCGTCAAGAAGCGCGGGCGCGCGGGACAGAAGCTCTTCCCCCGCGGGGGTCAGCCCGACCTTGCGCGTGGTCCGCTGGAACAGACGGACGCCCAGCCGGTCTTCAAGATCGGCGACATATTTCGAGGTCAGCCGGTTCGACACGCCAAGCTGTGCCGCCGCGGTCGTGAACGACCCGGTCTGCGCGGTGGCCACAAAGGCCTTGAGCTCGTCGATCAGGTCCACAGGCGCATTGGGAACGAATTGTGGATAGTCATTCACCAACTTCGTCATTTTGCACAGATCGGTCAAGTCCTACATCCTGTCCATTCCACTGGCCCTGAAGGGAGCCCGTCATGAGCGCGATCACCGACCTCAATGCCCTCCGCGACCGGCTGAAGCCTTCGGCCCGGATGCCGGTGGTGTTCCTCGGCCACGGCAGCCCGATGAACGCGCTGGAGGATACCGAGTATAGCCGGGCCTGGACCGCGCTGGGGCAAAGCCTGCCCGAACCGCAGGCGATCCTTGTCGTCTCGGCCCACTGGATGACGCGGGGGACGACGCTGGTGGACGTGTCGCACCTGCCGAAGACGATCCACGATTTCTACGGCTTCCCCGATGCCCTCTACGCGATGGACTATCCGGCTCCGGGGAACCCCGATCTGGCGCGGGAGGTGGTGAGCCTTCTGGCCAGCCACCATGCCGCCGAGGATGATACCTGGGGCCTCGACCACGGGGCCTGGACGGTGCTGCGGTTCCTCTATCCGCAGGCCAAGGTGCCGGTGTTCCAGGTCTCGATCGACATGGCGCGCGGGCTGGCGCATCAGCTGGAGGTCGGGCGGACACTGTCGCAGTTGCGCGACCGGGGGGTGCTGATCCTGGGGTCGGGGAACGTGGTGCACAACCTGCGCGCCATGCGGTTCGGCGGGCGGCCCCACGACTTTGCGCTGGAGTTTGACGGGCTGTTCGCCGACCGGCTGGAGGCGCGGGACCTGCAGCCGCTGGCCGATGCGCAGGGTCTGGGGACGCTGCTGCGCATGGCGCATCCGACGGTCGACCACTATATGCCCGCGCTGACCATTGCGGGAGCCTCGGATGCCCGGGACGCGTTGACCTTCATGACCGATGCCATCGACCTTGGGTCAGTGTCGATGCGGTCTTTCATCTTTCACGCGTAAGGAGGCGTCATGCTGGTCGACGGCAAATGGACGGAAGACTGGCAGCCGGTGCAGAAGGCCGACGAGATGGGCCGGTTTGTCCGCCAGACCTCAAGCTTCCGGAACTGGATCACGCCGGATGGCAGCGCGGGGCCGACGGGCGTGGGCGGGTTCAGGGCCGAGGCGGGGCGCTACCGGCTGTATGTGGCGCTGATCTGCCCCTGGGCTTCGCGGACCTTGATGGCGCGCAGCCTGAAGGGGTTGCAGGACCTGATCCCGGTGACGGTGGTCAACCCGACGCTGACGCCGCAGGGGTGGGAGTTCGGCGGCTATCCCGGTGCCGACGCCGACCCGCTGTTCGGGGCGGCCTACATGCACGAAATCTATACCCGCGCCGATCCGCATTTCACCGGACGTGCCACGGTGCCGGTGTTGTGGGACATGGCCCAGGGGGTGATGGTCAACAACGAAAGCGCCGACATCGTGCGGATGTTCGATACGGCGTTCGAGGGGCTGGTGCCTTCGGACCTTCGGCTGTACCCGGCGGACCTGGGGGCCGAGATCGACGCGCTGAACGCCCGCATCTATGACGCGCTGAACAACGGGGTCTACAAGGCGGGCTTTGCCGGGACGCAAGCCGCCTATGACGAGGCGGTCGAGGGCGTCTTCGCCATGCTGGACGAGCTGGAGGCGCGGCTGACCGGGGACTACCTTTTCGGCGACCGATTGACCGAGACGGATATCCGGACCTTTGTCACCCTGATCCGGTTCGACGCGGCCTACCACGGCATCTTCAAGGCGAACCGCCGCCAGATCGCCGGCTACCCGCGCCTGACGGCCTACATGGGCCGCATCCTGCGCCTGCCGGGGATCGCAGGGACGGTGAACCTGGACCACATCACCCGCGGCTACTATTCGATCAAGGCGCTGAACCCGACCGGCATCCGGCCCACCGGACCCGCGCATGTGCTGGAGATGCTGCAGGCGGCAAGGTAAGGGCCGTTCCACTGGCAAACTGAAGACCTGTTGACAGACTCACCCTTCTTATGACACCGATGTCATGACACCGATGTCATCGTCTGGAGGGGAGGCCGGGCATGTCGACGATCTATGATGTCGCGCGACTTGCGGGCGTTTCGCCCAAGACGGTCAGCCGTGTGCTGAACGCCGACGGCCCGGTGGGGGAAAAGACCCGCGAGGCGGTAGAACGCGCAATGCGCGAGCTGGGCTATGTCCGGTCGAACGCGGCGCGGATGATGCGGGCGCAGAAGTCGGGGATCGTCGGGCTGATCACCGGGGCGATTTCCACGAAGAACCAGCCATCGACCCAGCAGGGGCTGCCGGACCTGTACATCGTCCAAGGCGTGCAGCGGGCGCTGGAGTCCTCGGGCATGACGGTGATGATCGCCGACACCGCAGGCCGCAACGACCGGGTGCCGCATCTGATCGACACCTTCCTTTCGCACCGGGTGGAAGGGCTGATCTATGTGGCCGAATACCACCAGGAAGTGAACCTGCCGCAGCTGCCGGACGACACTCCGCTGGTCCTGGCGAACTGCTTCGACGCGCGGGGCACGCCTTGCGTGGTGCCGGACGACCGGCGGTTGCAGGCGGACCTTGTGCGCCGCCTGATCGCGGCGGGGCATCGGCGGATTGCCTACCTGTCGCTGCGCCCTGACATGGTGGCGGGCAAGCTGCGCCCGCTGGGATACCGCGATGCGCTGTCCGAGGCCGGGTTGCCCTTTGACCCTGCCCTTCTGGCCCACGTCGACTTCGACCAGCCCGAAACCGGCCCGCAACTGTTGTGGGACACGATCGACCGGATGCTGCGCCTGGCCGAACCGCCCACCGTCCTCTGCTGCGGCAACGACCAGATGGCGATGATGGTCTACGGCATCCTGCGCTCGATGGGCCGCAAGATGCCGGACGAGATCGGCGTGGCGGGGTTCGACAACTACCGCGCCATCGCCGAGACGCTGTACCCGCCGCTGACGACCGTGGACCTGCCCTACAATGCGCTGGGCGTCCGGGCGGGCGAGCGGCTGATCAACCTGATTTCCGGCGAAGGCCGGGATGACCAAAGCCCGGTCCTGGTGGCCGGGCCTGTCCACTGGCGCGCCTCGGTCACCGAGCTGCGTCCCGAAAACGTCGTGACGTTCAGAACCCTCAGGGAGGAAACCAAATGAAGATGTTCACCTTCGCGGCCTCGGCCGCGATCCTGGGCTGGGCCTCGGTCGCCCAGGCGCAGGAAACGCTGACCATGTGGTATCATGGCGCAGGCAACGAGGTCGAAAGCAAGATCATCAACCAGATCATTGCCGACTTCAACGCCAGCCAGTCCGACTGGAAGGTCGAGCTGCAAAGCTTCCCGCAGGCGGCCTACAACGATTCCGTCGTCGCGGGCGCGCTGGCGGGCAACCTGCCGGACATCCTGGATGTCGACGGCCCGGTGATGCCGAACTGGGCCTGGGCCGGTTACATGCAGCCCCTGAAGATCGACGAATCGAAGATCGAGGGCTTTCTGCCCGGCACGAAAGGCGTCTGGAACGGCCAGCTTTATTCCATCGGCCTCTGGGACGCAGCTGTCGCCCTGGTGACGCGTCAGGCCTATCTGGATGAGCTTGGCCTGCGCACGCCTACGCTGGAACAGCCCTGGACCAAGGACGAGTTCATGGCGGCACTCGATGCGGCCAAGGCGTCGGGCAAGTTCGAATATGCCTTCGACCCCGGCATGGCCTGGACCGGCGAATGGTATCCCTACGCCTTCTCGCCCTTCCTGCAGTCCTTCGGCGGCGACATCGTCGACCGCTCGACCTACAAGACTGCCGAAGGTGCCCTGAACGGCGAGGCCGCGCTGGCCTTCGGCGAATGGTGGCAGGGCCTTTTCGCGAACGGCTATGCGCCTGCGACGCAGGACCCGGCGGATCGTGACGGTGGCTTTGCGGCGGGCAAGTATGCCTTCTCGTGGAACGGCAACTGGGCAGCGCTGAACACGCTGAAGCAGTTCCCCGACACCGTCTTCCTGCCCGCGCCCGACTTTGGCAACGGTCCGAAGATCGGGGCTGCTTCCTGGCAGTTCGGCGTCTCGGCCACCTCGAAGCAACCGGAAGGGGCTGCGGCGTTCATCGAATTCGCGCTGCAGGACAAGTACCTGACCGAGTTCTCGAACGGCATCGGCCTTATTCCCCCGACCACGACCGCTGCCGCCGTGACCGAGAACTACAAACCCGGTGCCCCGATGGAAGTGTTCTTCGGTCTGTCGGCCGGTCAGGCTCTGGTCCGTCCGGTGACCCCGGGCTACGTGGTGCAGGCCAAGGTGTTCGAAAAGGCGCTGGCTGACATCGCCAACGGTGCGGACGTGGCGGCGACGCTGGACGCGGCCGTGGACGAGATCAACGCCGACATCGAGAAGAACGGCGGCTACGGCCACTAAGGCCTTTCGGTCCCGGGGGCTGACCCCGGGACCGGGTTCTCCCCAGAACCTTGGCTGGCGGTTTCCGCCGCCAGCCCCTTCTTCCGCAGCGAGGCGATCATGGCGTCGAAGTTCACCGTGTCCAACCGGACGGGCTGGCTGATGGCGGGACCCGCAGTCCTGCTGATCGCCGGGTTCGTGATCCTGCCCTTCTTCCTGGCCTTCTACTTCTCGTTCACCAACCAGCGCCTCGTCAGCCCCAACGCGACCGAGTTCGTGGGTATGGCGAATTACCGCCAGCTTCTGGGCGTGACGGCGCTGACGCTGGAGCCTGTCCGCGATGACAGTGGCGCGGTGGTGATGAAGGACGGCGCGCCGGAATATCCCTCGATCCGGACGTTGACCCGCAACAACCCTGACCGCCCCGATCTTGCGGGAATGCGGGAATGGTTCAGCTTTTCCCTTGGCGGCGAGAGCCGGACGTATGTTCTGGCCCGCGACGTCGTCTTCATGAAGGCCATCGTCAACACCTTCATCTTCGTGCTGGTCGTCGCCCCGGTGCAGGCGGGGATTGCGCTTGGCCTCGCGCTTCTGATCAACCAAAGGCTCAGGGGCATCAACGTCTTCCGGGCGATCTACTTCATGCCGGTCGTGGTCTCGATCGTCGTCGTCTCGCTGCTTTGGCGGCTGATCTATGACGGGCAGTCTGGGCTGCTGAACAACTTGCTGGGGGCCATCAGCTTCGGCCTGATCCCTCCGGTGGACTGGCTGGGGAACCCCTCCACGGCCCTCGGTTCGATCATCGCCATGTCGATATGGCAGGCCGTGGGCTTCCATATGGTGATCTGGCTGTCGGGCCTGCAGACCATCAGCCCGACGCTTTATGAGGCCGCCGCCATCGAGGGCGCGTCGAAGGGCCAAGTCTTCCGCTACATCACCTGGCCGGGCCTGCGGAACACCGCCGTCCTGATCCTGATCGTCATCACCATGCAGGCCTTCGGCCTTTTCGCGCAGATCGACGTGATGACGAACGGCGGGCCTTTGGACAGCACCCAGACCATCGTCTTCCAGGCCATCGAGCGCGGCTATGGCAAGCAGGACATTTCCACCGGCTCGGCGATCTCGGTCATCCTGTTCGTGATCGTGCTGTCGATTTCCCTGATCCAACGCTGGCTGACGCGGGAGAAGACCTGATGGCCCAGATTTCCGCCGACAACCGCGGCCTCAGACTGGCGACCCGCTACGCCGTCCTGATCCTGATCGCGATCATCTTCGTCTTTCCGCTGGTCTTCATGCTGATGTCGAGCCTGAAGCCCGACCAGCAGCTCCTGGAGGATGCAAGCAACCTGCGCGCCTTCCTGCCCGTGGGCGACATCAGCCTGCAGAACTACTTCGACGCCTTCCAGCGCGCCCCGGTCGCCACTTTCGTCTTCAACTCCGTCCTCGTGACCGGGGTGACGGTGGCGCTGTCGCTTCTTCTCTGCTCGGCCGCCGGGTTCGCCTTCGTCTTCGTGCAGTGGAAGGGCCGCGAAGTGCTGTTGGCGCTCCTCCTCGCCACGCTGATCCTGCCGTTCGAGACGATCGCGATCCCGCTGCTGATGATGGTCGCGCACCTGCCCTGGCTGGGTTTTGACGGCCTCAGCTGGGGCTGGCTGAACAGCTACCACGTTCAGATCGTGCCCTTCATCGCTGATGGCCTGACGGTCTTCCTGTTCGTGCAGTACTTCAAGGACCTGCCAGGGGAACTGATCGAGGCCGCGCGGGTCGAAGGGGCCAGCTGGTTCCAGATCTACCGCAAGATCGTCATGCCCCTGTCCGGCCCGATCCTCGCCACGGCGGCGATCCTGAAGTTCCTGGTGATGTACAACCAGTACCTCTGGCCGCTGATGGTCACGCAGGAGGAAGGCTACCGCCCGGTCATGGTGGGCCTGCAGTACTTCTTCCAGCTCAACGTCGCCTGGGGTGAGGTCATGGCCTACCTGAGCCTGATCACCGTCCCCGTCCTCGCCTTCTACCTTTACCTGCAGAAAGCCTTCATCGCGTCGATCGCCTCGACCGGCGTGAAGGGCTAGTGGAGACCAAAATGTCGTTCAAACACAAAGACCTCTGGTTCTGGGACAGCTGGTATGTCCAGGATGGCGACATCTGGCACGGGTATTTCCTGCAGGCCCCGAAGTCGCTGATCGACCCCGACGCGCGCCACCTGAACGCGACCCAGCGCCATGCGGTGTCGAAGGACCTGACCAACTGGACCGATATGGGGACGACCTTCGAGCCGCAGCGGAACGGGGCCGCCTGGGATGACAGCACGACCTGGACTGGATCGGTGGTCAAGGGCGATGACGGGCTGTGGCACCTGTTCTACACCGGCACGCAGAAGTCCGAACAGTCGCTGTACCAGCGCATCGGCCATGCGACGTCGAAGGACCTGCACAACTGGACCCGCGTCGGCGACGGGCTGGCGCTGGACCTGACCGGCCCCAACGCCGACTGCTATGAGAAGGACCACGCTATCGGTCACTGGCACGACCGGGCGATGCGCGACCCCTGGGTGATGAAGGACCCCGAGGGCAACGGCTGGCTGATGTACTTCACCGCCCGCGTGCCGGGTGTGCCCGAGCCGAACGCCGGCGGGGCCATCGGCTTTGCGACCTCACCGGACCTTGTCACCTGGACCCTGCAACCCCCGGTCTTCCACGGCGGCTTCGGCCAGCTTGAGGTCCCGCAGGTCTTCCGGGTCGGGCAGCACTGGTACTGCCTCTTCTGCACCTCCTCCGTCCACTGGTCCGAGCAGTACCGCCGTGACAACCCGGAGACCCCGGTCACCGGCACCCACTACCTGATCGCCGACCACCCGCGCGGCCCTTGGCGCATCGCGCCGGGTCCCTTCCTCGACGGGGCCGAGCCCTGCCGCCGCTACGCCGCCCGCATCGTCGACGGACCGCAGGGCCTGGTGATCCTGGGCTTCGCCGACAGCGGCAAGGCGACCTTCGGCGGCTATGTCATGGACCCCGAGCCGGTCGTCATCGACCGCGACGGCCTCCTTCACGTTCAACCCCTCGCACAGGCGGCGGAGTAGCTTATGGCCCGGATATCGCTGAAAAACGTCAAGAAAAGCTACGGCGCCACCCATGTCATCAAGGGCGTCGATATCGAGATCGAGGACGGTGAGTTCTGCGTCTTCGTCGGCCCTTCAGGCTGCGGGAAGTCTACGCTCCTGCGGATGATCGCGGGGCTGGAGGACATCACCTCGGGCGAACTCAAGATCGGCGAAAAGGTCGTCAACGACCTGCCACCGAAGGATCGGGGCGTCGCGATGGTGTTCCAGTCCTACGCGATCTTCCCGCACATGACCGTGCGCGAGAATGTGGCCTTCGGGCTGACCATCGCGGGCGCGTCGAAAGAGGAAAAGGACGCCAAGGTCGCGGAGGCCGCGCGCATCCTGCAGATGGAGCACCTTCTGGACCGCCGCCCAAGCCAGCTTTCAGGCGGCCAGCGCCAGCGGGTTGCCATCGGGCGGGCGATTGTGAGGAAGCCGCAGGTGTTCCTGTTCGACGAACCCTTGTCCAACCTCGACGCCGCCCTGCGGATGGACATGCGGATGGAGATCGGGCGTCTGCACCAGCAGCTGGGCGCAAGCATGATCTACGTGACCCACGACCAGGTCGAGGCGATGACCTTGGCCGACAAGATCGTCGTGCTGAAGGACGGCCAGGTCATGCAGATCGGCGCGCCGATGGACCTATATCACAACCCGGCGAACCTGTTCGTCGCGGGCTTCCTGGGCGCGCCGTCGATGAACTTCGTCAAGGTCACGGTGCAGGGCGTGCAGGGCGACAAGGTGCTGGTGTCGAACGCGGCGCTGGAACCGGTGGCGGTGTCGGGCAAGCGCGGGCCGTTCAAGGCAGGTGATACCGCGATCCTGGGCCTTCGCCCGCAGTATCTTGAGATCGCGCAAGGCCAGGGGCGGCTGCACGGCAAGGTCGCGCTGACCGAACGGCTGGGGTCCGAAACCGTGCTGGACGTCACGCTGAAGGACGGAAGCCCCCTGATTGCCGCGCTGTCGCATGACGCGGTCTTTGACCTGGGCACTCCGGTCGACCTGAACTTCGACCCGGACAAGGCGCATCTCTTCCCCGAGGACGCCTCGGGCCTGGTGCGGTCAGCCCACTGACGGGCGCGAGCGGAGGAACAGGTACAGCGGCAGCCCGCAGCTGACGCCGATGCAGAAGGTGGCCGGGATCGCGACAAGGCCCAGCCAGTCCCGGCGACTGAAGGTCTCGGCCAGGACCCAGACCGTCAGCGCAATGGCGGCGATGGTCAGGTCCCAGGTGAGGCCGGTGGTCGAGGCGTTGACATACCAGGCGTCGATCAAGCCGCCGAGGCCGGTGCCGGTTTCGCGCATGTAGGTCACGAACCAGTACATCGGGTGGATCGCACCCCAGACAGCCAGCGCGAGGAACGCGAGGCGCAGGGGCGTCATGGCGCTGCCTCAACCGTGGTGCGCGAGGGCGGTTCCGGGTCGCCGTCGGCCCCGCAGGCGGCGAGGGTCAGGCAAAGAACAAGAAGAAGGCGGGGCATGGTCAATCCTCGATGGTGACGGTGGCACCGCCGATCTTGCCCGACACCGCTGGGCTGACATCGACGCCATTCGGCCCGAAGGTCAGGTTCGTCGACAGCATCGGGTTCTGGCAGGCCGCAAGGGCCAGAAGGGCCGGAAGAAGAAGGGCTTTCATCGGGGTCCCCGTGGGTCTTTCGGGAAAGGTAGCATCGCCCTGCCCCGCCGTCACCCCAGCTCGGCCTTCCAGCGGGCGATCTGGGTACGCACCTGCTCGGGCGCGGTGCCGCCGTAGGAGGTGCGGCTGCGGACCGAGTTTTCGACGCCGAGGACCGAATAGACGTCCTGCGTGATCCCCGGATGGACGCTGGTCATCTCGGTGATGGAGAGGTCGGGCAGGTCGCAGCCCCTGCCTTCCGCCATCGCCACCAGCGCGCCGGTGACATGATGCGCCTCGCGGAAGGGGAGGTTCAGCGTCTTGACCAGCCAGTCGGCAAGGTCCGTCGCGGTGGAGAAGCCAGAGGCGGCGGCGGCCTTCAGGACCTCGCGGTTGGCGGTCATGTCGCTGACCATGCCGGTCATCGCGGCAAGGCCGAGCATCAGGCTGTCTGCCGCGTCGAAGACCTGTTCCTTGTCCTCTTGCATGTCCTTGGAATAGGTCAGCGCGAGGCCCTTCATCACGGTGAACAGCGCGACGGTGGCCCCCAGAATGCGGCCGAGTTTCGCCCGCAGCAGTTCCGCCGCGTCGGGGTTCTTTTTCTGCGGCATGATGCTGGAGCCTGTGGTCCAGCGGTCGGACAAGCGGACAAAGCGGAACTGGGCGGAGGACCAGATCACCAGCTCCTCCGCAAAGCGGCTGAGGTGCATGGCGCAGATCGAGGAGGCCGCAAGGAACTCCAGCGCGAAATCGCGGTCACTGACGCTGTCCAGGCTGTTCGCCGTAGGCCGGTCGAAGCCCAAAGCCTTGGCGGTCATGTGGCGGTCGATGGGGAACGAGGTCCCGGCCAGTGCGGCGGCGCCGAGGGGGCATTCGTTCATCCGGTTCCGCGCGTCCTGAAACCGGCTGCGGTCGCGGGCGAACATCTCGACATAGGCCATCATGTGGTGGCCCCAGGTCACCGGCTGCGCGGTCTGCAGGTGGGTGAAGCCGGGCATGACCCAGTCGGACCCGGCCTCGGCCTGGGCGACGAAGGCCTGCATCAGGCCGGTGAGGTCAGCGACGGCCTGATCGCACTGATCGCGGACCCAAAGGCGGAAGTCCACCGCCACCTGGTCATTCCGCGACCGCCCGGTGTGGAGGCGCTTCCCGGCCTCGCCGATCCGTTCGGTCAGCCGGGCCTCGATGTTCAAATGGATGTCTTCCAGATCCGTGGTGAAGGGGAACTTTCCCGCCTCGATCTCTGACAAGATCGCGAGGAGGCCTTCCCCAATCGCCTCTGCGTCCTTAGAAGAAATGATGCCCTGCGCGGCCAGCATCGCCGCATGGGCCCGGCTGCCCGCGATGTCCTGGGCGTAGAGCCGTTGGTCGAACCCGATCGAGGCGTTGATCGCCGTCATGATCGCGCTGGGACCTTCGGCGAAACGCCCGCCCCACATCGTGTTGGCGGATTTCGGGTCGGGGGCGTTGGACATGAGCGGGGCCTGTGGAGTGAGACACGTGCGGAAATTGCTGTTGGTGCTCTACACGGCCTTGGTGCTTGGTGCAAACCCGGGCCTTGCCGACGTGGCCTCGCTCCGCGACGGCGACATGAAGAAGCTGGCGCTGCACGAGGCCCCGGTGGCGATCCCCGAGGCGGTTCTGCTGGACGCCGAGGATGGCGAACATTCGCTGGCCGAGTATCGCGGCAAGTGGGTCGTCCTGAACTTCTGGGCGACCTGGTGCGCGCCCTGCCGGGAAGAGATGCCGTCGCTCGACCGGTTGCAGGCCGCGATGCCCGAGATTGCGGTGGTCCCCGTCGCGACGGGACGCAATGCCGTGGCCGGGATCAGACGGTTCTTCGAGGAGGCGGAGGTGAAGACCCTGCCGATCCGGCGCGATCCGGGGTCGGAACTGGCCCGGGCGATGTCGGTCCTGGGCCTGCCGGTGACGGTGATCCTGAACCCCGAAGGCCAGGAAGTCGCCCGGCTGATCGGCGATGCGGAATGGGACAGCGACAGCGCCAAGGCGATCCTCGCGGCGCTGGTTGCGGGTCAGTAGGCCAGGCGGTCGTCGAAGACAAAGGGTTCGGTCAGCGCCACCTTGACCTCTGCCATCTGCGGGTGGCGCGGGTTCAGAAGCACGTTGCGCTCTAATGGGATGACGCGGCTGGGGACGAAAAGGCCGAGCGATGAGGCGGAGCGGAGCCAGGCGTCGCCGAGGGCTTTCGACGCCTCAACCTCCTGCCTGGCCGGAAGGCCTGGATCGGCGATGAGGTCAGGGCCGATCTCGACGGCAAGTGCGACATAGACCGGCAAACTGCCACGCTTGCGCTGGGAGGGGGTCAGGTTGACGAGAACCTCAAGCGCGGAAAGCGCAAGCGATGTCGACAGGTAGACCATTGGAAAGCCCGGGCTGTTCCATGTTCCGCCCCAAAGTCGCGACCCCTCTCCGTCAAGGCCGGGGACGGACTCCGGCAGGGTCAAGCGCCAGAGCCGCAAGCGTCAGAAAATCCCATGCGACAATCGGCCAATGATCGTCTCGACCTCGCGCGCTCCGATGTCGGTCCGGGCCATTTCCATGGGAATCCGCTCTCCCAAAGCGGGATTGGGGCTGCGCAGGAACAGATCGGCGTTCTCGTTGTTCCGAAACAGCTCACGTGCGGCTTTCACTACCCGAAGAAGCCGAGCCAGACCATCAGCTTCCTCGATCCTGAGAAACTCGCCCTTGGAGATGCGGCGATCAAGCGTACGATCGGGGATGACCCGGCGGATGTCGTCGCGGGTCAGGCCCTGCGTTTCCAGCGACCGTGCCCAGGCCGCAGGCACACCCTTTTCCAGCGACCGGTAGGAGGTGAAAGTCTCGGCCTGCTCGGCAAAGCCGGGGGTTGCTTCGGTTCGATTGCGGGCTGCGTTGGCCATAATACTTTCCGCCATTTGCGGCATCATACCACGGCAAATGGCGGAAGTCACCCTATAGATCGAAGCTGGCAAACACCGGGACGTGGTCGGATGGCTGCTCCCATCCCCGGACGGGGCGCAGGATGCGGCTGGAATGCGCCGCACCAGAGATATCAGGCGTGGCCCAGATGTGGTCCAGCCTGCGGCCCTTGTCGGCACCATCCCAGTCGGGGCTGCGATAGCTCCACCAGCTGTAAAGGCGTCCCTGCGGGATGTCCTTCCGGGTCACGTCGACCCAGCGGCCCGCGTCCATCGTCTCGCCCAGATGCGCGACTTCGATGGGCGTGTGGCTGACGATCTTGAGCAGAGCCTTGTGGTCCCAGACGTCATCCTCGCGGGGCGCGATGTTCAGGTCGCCCACCAGGATCGCCTTTTCCGGCCGGTCGGCGTGGAAGTGGTCGCGCATGTGGGTCAGGAAATCGAGCTTCTGGCCAAACTTGAGGTTTTGCTCACGATCTGGTATGTCGCCGCCTGCAGGGACATAGAAGTTGTGGACCGTGACCCCGTTTTCCAGACGCCCCGCGACGTGACGGGCGTGGCCCAGCGTCGCGAAATCGTGGCCCCCCGCATCCTCGATGGGCAGTTTCGACAGGATCGCCACGCCGTTGTAGCCCTTTTGCCCGCGCGCGACGACATGGGTGTAGCCCAGCGCCCGAAAGCCTTCGAGCGGGATCAGGTCCACCGGGCACTTGCATTCCTGCAGACACAGGATGTCGGGGGTTTCCTCGGTCATCAGCCGCGAGACCAGGGCCTCGCGCAGGCGGACCGAGTTGATGTTCCAGGTGGCGAGGGTGAAGGGCATCGGCGGTCTCCCGGGCTGCAGGCGGGTGACCCTAAGGCCGCCCGCTGCAAGTCTCAAGGCCCGAGGGGCGTCAGTCGGTGACAGTGAAGGTGGCGATGGCGCAGAGGTCCTGGGTCTTCTCGGCCTCAGCCCCTTCGGCGGTGACAAAGCGCAGGTCGTATTCGCAGACGTCCAGCCCGTCGGCGATCGTCACGTCGCCCGACACGCCAGGATCGACCGATGCCACAGTCAGGATATTGTCGCCCCACTGGTCCTGATCGACCGGTGAAACATACATCTCGGTGATCGAATGCGAGCTGTCGTTGACCAGCGTGAAGACGAGGTCTTCGGCCAGGGCGGGTGACGCGATGAGGGTGGCAAGGGCTGCGGCGAGAATGCGCATCGAAGTCTCCAGATCATTGGGCCGCAGCCTGTCTGCGGCACGCGAGGCTTCTAGCGATCAGGTTGTGCAACGGGCAAGGCAGGCACGAGCCATGTCCGTGGCGTTTTCTCTGCAATTCCGGAGGTTTGCGATGGGCCTGGCGAAAGGACAAAAAAAGGCCGGGCAGAAGCCCGGCCAGGTCCAACAGGGAGGATGCCGCGCCATAACCCCGACGCGACCAGGGGAACTTGCTGCACAACCGGTGCATGAAGGAAAGGTAGCAAGCGAATCCGGCAACAATAAGCCCTAAGCGGCAAGATTTCATGTTTGTTGCAAGGCGGTCGCATTGTGGCCGCCCCGCAACGAACCCATCAGGCCACCCAACCGATACCCGCCGCTTTCGGTCACCAGAAGCCGGGCGTTCGATGGATCGGGCTCGATCTTCTGGCGCAGGCGGTAGATGTGGGTTTCCAGCGTGTGGGTCGTGACACCCGCGTTGTAGCCCCAGACTTCGTGCAGAAGGACATCCCGTGCCACCACACCGCTGGCCGAGCGGTAGAGATACTTCAGGATGTTGGTCTCCTTCTCGGTCAGGCGGATCTTCTTTTCCCTCTCGTCCACCAGCATCTTCTGGGCGGGCTTGAAGGTGTAGGGGCCAAGCTGGAACACCGCGTCTTCCGATTGTTCATGGGTCCGCAGTTGCGCGCGGATGCGGGCCAGGAGGACCGGGAACTTGAAGGGCTTGGTCACATAGTCGTTGGCACCCGCGTCTAGGCCCAGGATCGTGTCGCTGTCGGTGTCATGACCCGTCAGCATCAGGATCGGGCACTTGACGCCCTGCTTGCGCATCCGGCGGCACAGCTCGCGCCCGTCGGTGTCGGGCAGGCCCACGTCAAGGATCACCAGGTCGAAAAGCCCTGCCTTGACCTTCTCCATCCCCTCGGCGCCGGTCCTGGCTTCGAACACGTCGAAGTCCTCGGTCATCACCAGCTGCTCGCTCAGCGCTTCGCGCAGGTCGTCGTCGTCATCGACAAGCAGGATCTTCCGCAGTCCGGCCATGGGTGCCTCCAGTGCTGTTACGACTGAAATGCGCGCCGTTCACGGACCCTGCAAGTATTGCAACAAATTCCTCACGCGGACGTGTCGCCCCTGTGGGAAATGTTTCAGCTCAGGTGGCGTTCTTGTGGGCCAGATTGGTCAGGACGGCATCAAGCTGGGCGTCGGTCCAGCCTTCCCGCACGGCCTGTGTCAGGAAGTCCGCCATCGTCCGGGGGGCAAGGCCGCCGATGGGCGGGTTGCGGTCCAGGTTCGTCGGGAACGGATAGCCCTCGGCCGTGGCGGCGATGACATTCGCAATGTCGATCCCCGGTCCGCCCCGGCGCAGCACGGGAAAGACGGCCCGGGACATCCGCGCGCGGTCGACCGATTCCATCGCCCGCCCGAAGGCGGAGGAGACCTGGAACAGGTTGACCATCCGGAAGCGGTCGGTCGTGCGGTTCGTCCCCGCGCCGTGCATGACCGCCGGGTTGAAGAACAGCGCGTCACCCTTTTGCAGCGGCAGTTGCACGTGGTGCCTGGCGAAATGCTCCTGGAACTCGGGGCGCCCAAAGGCCAGGTAGCCCTCGTGGAACTGTTGCGAGAAGGGCAGCAGCATCGTCGGCCCGGTCTCGACCGGCATATCGCAATGCGCGACGGCCCCTTGCAGGGTCAGAAGCGGCGAGACGCCGTGGATATGTGCAGGGAAGTGGGCCATCTGGTCAGGCGACATGAAGCCAAGGTGATAGTCGCGGTGCGGGACCTGCGCCGCCCCGCCGGGGTTCACCCGGTTAACTTGCGCGGTCATCTGGTAGGCGTGGCCAAGCCAGGCCTCGGACGTCAGCGCCAGCGTATCGGCGCTGTAGTAGGCGGCGAAGTTCGCGGGGTCGGCGAGGCAGTGTTTCTCCAGCGAGTTCCAGATCCGGTCGTTCGCGCCGGGCTTGGCGAAATGGTCGCCACCGCCCCGGTTCGCGGCCTTCTCCTCGGCGATGATGCCTTCGAAGATGGCACTGGCGCGGTCGATGATGGCGGTATCGGGCATCGCGTCCTTGACGACGATGATCCCCGGCCCGTCGGCGAAGACCCAGGCCCATTCGGCGGTCAGGGCGCGGCGGAGCTGCGGGTCTTGCGCGGCCTTGGCCACAGTGTCGCCCGCGTAGATCGGGATGTTCCGCACGACCTCGGCGGCCTGGGGCACGTCCTCGGGCGCGGTCTCTTGCGAGACCTGCTGTTGGAACCGGGCAAAGTCGCCGCTGTCGGCGCTGATCCAGACCGGGCGGCGGGCGGGGGCGTTCATCGGCGCGTTCATGGGGGCGGGCTCCTGTCCAGGTGCCGCCAGACTGGCGCGGGTCGGCTTTGGGGACAACGGGAATCGTCAGAAGGCTTCCGCCTTGGGCCAATGCGGCCTAGATAGGGGCATGTCCCTTGGCCTGACCATCGCCGAACGTCTGACCCGCGCGCGCGGCGATTTGCGCATGGGGGTTCCTGTCGTGCTGACCGGCGCAGGGGGCGCGGCGCTGGTGGCGGCGGTCGAGACGCTGGATGCCGCGCGGCTGGCGGACCTGAGGAGCTTTGGCGCGCCAGTGCTGGCGATCACCGAACGGCGGGCGACGACGCTGAAGGCCCGCGCCTATGACGGCGACCTGGCGCGGATCATCCCGCCTTCGGAGGCTGACCTTGCCTGGCTGCGGTCGGTCGCCGATCCGGCGGATGACCTGCGGACGCCGATGAAGGGCCCGCTGCAATCGGTGCGCGACGGGGCGGCGGACCTGGCCCGGGCGGCCCTGGCGCTGGCGAAGTCGGCCCACCTGCTGCCCGCAGCGCTGCTGGTGCCGGTTGAGAATGCCTTGGCCCTGGCCGCCTCACACGGCCTGACCCTGCTGACATTGGACGAGATTGCTCCGGCGTTGGTCGCCCTGCCGCCGATGGGCGAGGTCGTCTCGGCCCGCGTCCCCCTTGTCGCCTCCAGCGCTGGCCGCGTGCATGTCTTCCGCCCGGACGATGGCGGCGAGGAGCACTACGCCATCGAGATCGGTCGGCCGGACCGCTCGCAACCCGTGCTGACGCGGCTCCATTCCGCCTGCTTTACCGGCGACGTGCTGGGGTCGTTGAAATGCGACTGTGGCCCGCAACTGCGCGCGGCGCTGGCGCAGATGGGGCAGGAAGGCGCGGGGGTGCTTCTCTACCTGAACCAGGAGGGACGCGGCATCGGCCTTGCCAACAAGATGCGCGCCTATTCCTTGCAGGATCAAGGGTTTGACACGGTCGAGGCCAATCACCGCCTGGGGTTCGAGGATGACGAGCGCGACTTCCGCATCGGGGCCGAAATCCTGCGGAAGCTGGGGTTTTCCACGGTGCGGCTTCTGACCAACAACCCGAAGAAGCTGGCGATGATGGAAGGCTGCGGGCTGCAGGTCAGCGAACGCGTGCCCCTGCATGTGGGCGAGACCAGCGAGAACCGCGCCTACCTGGCAACGAAGGCCGCGAAGTCGGGGCATCTGTTGTGAAGCCCACCGACCTCGTGGTCACCCCGATGGGTCTGCGGTTCCTGGGCCGGGTGTTTCCCTGCAGCATCGGGCGCGGCGGGATCGTCCCGGCCCGGGACAAGCGCGAAGGCGACGGGGCGACGCCTGTGGGGGTGCACCGGCTGGTGGGAATGCTGTATCGCCCCGACCGGCTGACCCGGCCCGCCGACTGGGCGCTGCCGATCGGGCCGTCGGACCTGTGGTCGGATGACCCGAGGGACGAAAACTACAACCTGATGGTCCGCGCGCCGCACGGCTTCAGCCACGAACGTTTGCGCCGGGCCGATCCGATGTACGATCTGGTGATCCTGACGGACTGGAACTGGCCCCAGGCCGAACCCGGACGCGGGTCCGCCATCTTCATCCACCAGTGGCGCCGACCGGGAGCGCCCACGGCGGGCTGCATCGGCCTGTCGCGCCGCGACCTGCATTGGATCGCCCCGCGCATCCGGCATCGGACCCGGCTGGTTGTCCGGCTCTGACCCCCTTCTCAAAACGCTTTGACCCGCATAAACTGCCGGGAATTGGGGGGAGCCATGGCCACGACGCAAAGCGCCGACGATCAGATTTTCGACCTGCGGCTGGCCCGGTCGGCTAACGACCTGTTCCCGATGCTTGAGGCGCTGTATGGCGCGCGGGAGGACTATCCAGCCTTCCGGCAGAAGCTGGTCAAGGCGCTGAAGGACGGCTGGGCCAGGCGCCCGGCCGAGCTGAAGCGGCTGGACCTGCAACGCGATCTGGAGCCCGACTGGTTCCAGCGCCCGGACCGCGCAGGCTATGTCTTCTACATCGACCGCTTCAACGGCACGCTGCGGGGGGTGCTGGAGAAGCTAGACTATCTGGAAGACCTCGGGATCACCTATGTCCACCTGATGCCCTGCCTGAAGCCGCGTCCCGGCGACAGCGACGGCGGCTATTCGGTGATGGACTACCGCCAGATCAACCCGGCCTATGGCACGATGGCGGATTTCGAGGCCGTTTCCCAGGCACTGCGCGACCGGGGGATGTCGCTCTGCGTGGACCTGGTGCTGAACCACACGGCCAAGGAGCACGCCTGGGCGAAGAAGGCGGCGAAGGGGGACCCGACGTATCAGGACTACTACCTGATGTTCGACACGCCCGACATGCCGAACCTCTATGAACAGACGCTGGTCGAGGTCTTCCCCGACAACGCGCCGGGCAACTTCACCCATTACCCTCAGATCGGCAAATGGGTCTGGACCACCTTCAACGAACACCAGTGGGACCTGAACTGGGCCAATCCGGCAGTGTTCCTGGAGATCGTCGAGGTCATGCTGTTCCTGGCCAACAAGGGCGTGGATGTCCTGCGGCTGGACGCGGTGGCCTTCATGTGGAAGCGGCTGGGGACGCGCTGCCAGTCGGAGCCGGAGGTTCACATGATCCTCCAGGCGCTGCGGGCGTGCAGCCGGATTGCCAGCGCGGCGGTGCTGCACCTGGAAGAGGCCATCGTCGCGCCGGCGGAGATGCTGCCCTATCTGGGGCGCGGGAAGCATGACGGGAAGGAAGGCAACCTCGCCTACCACAACTCCCTCATGGTGCAGTTCTGGTCGGCGCTGGCGACGCGGGATGTCCGGCTGATGACGCATGTTTTGGGCACCCATTTCCCCGACCGGCTGACGAACGCGACCTATGCGACCTATATCCGCTGCCACGACGACATCGGCTGGGCGGTGACGGATCAGGATGCGGCGGCGGTGGGGGTGTCGGGGCATGGGCACCGGGCCTTCCTGTCGGACTTTTACGAAGGTTCGTTCCCCGGCACCTTCGCCAAGGGGGCGCTGTTTCAGGTCAACGAGCTGACCGGGGACAAGCGGATTTCGGGGTCCTTTGCCAGCCTCGCCGGGCTGGAGACGGCGCGGGACGATGCGGAGCGGGACCTTGCCGTGCAGCGGATCCTGATGGGTCACGCACTGATCGCGGCCTGGGGGGGGATCCCGCTGATCTACATGGGCGACGAGTTGGCCCTGATGAACGACTACGGCTACCTTGATGAGCCCGACCATGCCCATGACAGCCGGTGGGTGCATCGGCCGCGGATGGACTGGGGGCTGGCCGAGGCGCGGCATGGGGCGGAGACGACGTCGGGGCGGGTGTTCCGGGGGACGAAGACGATCCTGGCGCGGCGGCGGGCGACGGCGGAGCTGCATGCGGGCCATCCGGTGCGGGTCGTCGGGTCAGGCAATCCGGGGGTGCTCGCGTTCCAGAGGGTCGCGCCGACGGGGGTCTTGCTGGGGCTCTTCAACTTCACGGAAGGCTGGCAGGACCTGCCCGAGGCTTGGGCGCGGGACCAGGGGGTCAGCCGGATGTGGGATGCCCTGTCGGATGCCCCGGTGACCCCGCATCACGGGCAGATCGCGCTTCCCCCCTATGCGCGGGTCTGGCTGACCTGATCTGTCCACGGTGGACATTTCCGGATTGTCGTTTGGTTTCAGGTTGATAGGCGCGGACGGTAACCGTTTGTTCATCGTGATTTGCCGGGTGCCCCCCACCCCCTGCCCCTCCCCACGGAGGGGGAGGGGAGGCGCTTGGGGCTTCTTGTGCGCGTAGGGGGATGGGGAGCGCCTGGGGTGGGCGGCGGTGCCTCCGGCGGGGATATTTGGGGACAGATGAATGGGTAGGGGTTACCGAGGGCGCGTGGGAGCCATTCAGAAGGTAACGCTCGTGAGCAGAGCGCACGCAACACGGATTGCGCCTAACCAGCCAAAAGATGTTGCAGACTTCGCAGGTCTTGCGGTAAGAGAACCGGAATGCACAGGATGTCGGGGGCTTTCGCCTTCAGTTGCCCTGTGCGGGGTTGACTCGCCCACATTTAGAATCAATGCTGACTGCGACGGCTGGAAACAGACGCGCCGCTGAAGGTCGGCAAACCCTCAACGGCGCTAAGCTTCTGGTCTCCGCTAACCCATAGCCGGGCCGCAGCGGATAACCCGAGATCTGTGTCTCCGAGTCTACTCGCGGGACTCGGCAAGTCAAGGCGGTTCCGGCGCATACTTTAACATCATGCGTAAAGGAGCCAACATGGCTACGCACATCATCTCGTTCCGCATCGCCCACGACGCGACTGCCGCGGTTAGGTGGGAGTCTACAGTTGAGAAGATCAGAAGTGAGGCGAAGGACGGAGTCACGTGGGAAGAAACCACGTCCTTTTTCCTCATCAACTCTGACAAGTCTGCAGCCGACTTGGCCTTTTCTATCTACGTGGGGTCCAAGTTCAGCGGCGTCAGCGACAAGCTCCTAGTTGTCGATGTGGCTAGGAACACGTACGCGACGCAGGGCAAAATTGACTACCCCGCAACGCTCGCAAGCTTCTTCTCGATGAATGCTTTGCGCGCGTTGGCTGGCTAAAACAGCAATGTAGGGTGGTTGTCGTCCCACCCTACATCACCCCTTCGCCGAGAAGTAGTCCGCGATGGTCTTGGCCATGGCCTGGGAAATGCCGTCCACGGCTTGCAGGTCCTCGACCCCCGCCCGGGCTACGGCCTTGGCTGACCCGAAGTGCTGGAGGAGGGCGCGTTTGCGGGTGGCTCCGATGCCGGGGATGTCGTCGAGGGGGGTCAGGCTGACGGCCTTGGCCCGCTTGGCGCGGTGGGCGCCGATGGCCCAGCGGTGGGCCTCATCCCGCAGGCGCTGGATGAAGTAGAGGACGGGGTCGTTCCTTTGCAGGGCGAAGGGGCGTTCGCCGGGGCGGTGGAATTCCTCTTTCCCGGCGTCGCGGTCGATGCCCTTGGCGACGCCGACCATCGCGATGTCCTCGACGCCAAGCTCGGACATGATCTCGGCCACCGCCGACACCTGCCCCGCGCCGCCGTCGATCAGCAGGAGGTCGGGCCACATGTCGGTCTTGCGCTCGGGGTCTTCCTTCAACAGGCGTTCGAAGCGGCGGGTGAGGACTTCCTTCATCATGCCGAAGTCGTCGGAGTTCGCCCCGGCCTCGGATCGGATGTTGAACTTGCGGTATTGCGATTTCAGGAAGCCTTCCGGCCCGGCGACGATCATGCCGCCGACGGCGTTGGTGCCCTGGATGTGGGAGTTGTCGTAGACCTCGATCCGCTGGGGGGGCGCGTCGAGGTCGAAGGCTTCGGCGAGGCCGTGGAGGAGTTTGTTCTGCGTGGTCGACTCGGCCATCCGGCGGGCGAGGCTTTCGCGGGCGTTGCGGACGGCGTTTTCGACCAGTTCCGCCTTTTCGCCGCGCTGGGGGACGGCGAGTTCGACCCTGCGGCCGGCGCGGGCGGAGAGGGCCTCGGTCACCAGGTCGGGGTTGTCGACGGGGTGGGAGAGGAGGATCAGGCGCGGAGGGTCCTTGTCGTCGTAGAACTGGGTGAGGAAGGCCTCCAGGATCTCGGGCGCTTCGGCCCCGGCGCCGGTCTTGGGGTAGAAGTCGCGGTTGCCCCAGGACTGGTTGGCGCGGATGAAGAATACCTGGACGCAGGCCTGGCCGTGTTCGAGGTGGAGCGCGACGACGTCGGCCTCCGATACGCCTTGCGGGTTGATGCCCTGGGACTGCTGGACCTGGGTCAGAGCGCGGATGCGGTCGCGGAGGGCGGCGGCGCGTTCGAACTCCATCGCTTCCGAAGCGGCGGCCATGTCGCGGGCGAGGTCGGCCTGGACGGAGGTGGTCTTGCCTTCGAGGAAGCGCTTGGCGTCGTCGACGAGGCCTGCGTAGCCCTCGGAGGTGATCTTGGCCACACAGGGGGCCGAGCAGCGTTTGATCTGGTATTGCAGGCAGGGACGGGTGCGGGATTCGAACATGGAATCCGAGCAGTTGCGCAGGAGGAACACCTTCTGCAGCTGGTTCAGGGTGCGGTTGACGGCACCGGCGCTGGCGAAGGGGCCGAAGTAGGCGCCTTTCTCGGACTTCTTGCCGCGGTGCTTCTTGATCTGCGGGAAGGGGTGTTCGGCCGAGATCAGGATATTCGGGAAGCTCTTGTCGTCACGCAGCAGCACGTTGTAGCGCGGCTTCAGCTGCTTGATGAGGTTCTGTTCGAGGAGCAGCGCCTCAAGTTCCGTACGCGTGGTCAGGAACATCATCGACGCGGTTTCGTGGATCATCCGGGCGATGCGGCCGGAATGGCCCGAGGGGCGGGCGTAGTTGGTGACGCGGGCCTTGAGGTTGCGCGCCTTGCCGACATAGAGCACCTCGGAGGCGGCGTTCAGCATCCGATAGACGCCCGGGCTACCGTCGAGCGTCTTGAGGTAATCCTGGATCACCTCATGTCCGGTGCGTGGTTTGGGATCGGCTGGATCGGGCATGGCTTACTTTAGTCGATTCTCAGTTCCGGCTGCCATCAACCGGGGGTGGAGGCAAGAGCAAAGCTGTCCACGGAATCTGGGGATAACTTTGCGGAGAAGATTTCGCGAGGCAGGAATTTCCCTTGTTTTCGGCCCCTTTCGTGACTGTGCCTATTTTTTGGGCGATTTTGTAACCCGTTGAAAATAGAAGAAAGATTTTCTTGCTAGATGCAAATCCCTGAAATTCCAAGCGAATTGTGACGGAGGTGTGACGGATACGTGAGAAGTGGACAAGTTGACGCTGGGGCGGCTGGAAAGCCTATTCCACGCCCAGAACGTCCGGGGTCTTCCAGCCCAGGTGCTGACCGCCATCGACGGCGATGAACTGGCCGGTCACGGCAGGGCTGTCGAGGAAAAAGCCAAGCGCTGCAGTGATGTCGGAGGGGTTCGCGCCACGGCCGAGAACTGTCGCGGCGCGCTGGCGCGAGAAGTGCTGCGGCGACTGGCGGGCGCCCTGCAGGGTAGGGCCGGGGCCGATGGCGTTGACGCGGATATGGGGAGCGAGGCCCTGGGCGGCAGTGCGGGTCAGTGCCCAGAGGCCCATCTTGGCGATGGTATAGGTCGAGAACTCGGGTGTCAGCTTCAGGATGCGCTGGTCGATCATGTTGACGATCAGTCCCTGGGCGAGGGGTTCTCCGGCCTCGTCGGTCAATGCCGAGGGGCATTGAGCGGCGAAGGACTGGGTCAGGACGTAAGGCGCGCGGAGGTTCGATTCGATGTGCCGGTCCCAGGATTTGCGGGTTGCGGTGTCGATGCGGTCGTATTCGAAGATCGAGGCGTTGTTGACGAGGACGGTAAGCGGGCCAAGCGCGGCGGTGGCGGCGGGGACCAGGGCCTGGACTTGCGCTTCGTCCAGAAGATCGGCCTGGAAGGCGTGGGCCTTGCGGCCCATGGCGCGGATCTCGGCGACCACCGCCTCGGCCTCGGCGGCGGAGGAGGCAAAGTGGACGGCGACGTCGTGCCCCCGGCCGGCCAGATACAGCGCCATTGCGCGGCCCAGCCGCTTGCCCGCCCCCGTCACCAGTGCCGTCATTTCGCGCTTCCCCTGCAGTCGCATGTCTTGCGGCCGATCAGATAGCGCCCGCAGCGGCTGCAGCGAGGGGGACCTTCCCGCTTTCGCAGCGCTTTGGGCAGGGCGGAGGGGAACAGCACCCGTCCGACCAGCGCGATCAGCACCATGGCCCCAAGGAAGACGATGATGGTCTTGAACAGCACTTACAGCCCATACCTTGCCCAGAGGGCCCTGTCCTCGACCGCGCCGAGGGTTTCATCCACGAGGTTGAGGCCCAGCCGCTGGAACAGGCTGCGCTTGCGGCCGAGGGGGACCAGTTTGACCTTGTCGCCGTAGAGCTGTTTCAGCTTGGGGGTCAGATGGGCGACGCCGTCTGCCAGGCCGAGGTCGACGGATTGCTGGCCGGTCCAGATGTCGGCGTTGAAGAGGTCGGCAGTTTCGCTCAGCCGCTTGCCGCGCGAGTGTTTGACGTGGTCGATGAAGGCCTGGTGGATCGGGGTCTGCAGGGCCTTGAGGCGGTCCACGTCCTCCGGCTTTTGCGGCAGGAAGGGGTCGGCGAAGCTTTTCGACCGGCCGGCGGTGACGACCCGGCGCTCGACGCCCTGACGGGCCATCAGTTCGGGGAAGCCGAACGAGGCGAAGATCACGCCGATCGAGCCGACGAGGGAGCTGGGGTCAACCCAGATGTCGTCCGCCGCGCAGGCGAGCCAGTAACCGCCGGAGGCCGCGACATCTTCGACAAAGGCGTGGACGGGGATGTTCTTTTCGTCGGCCAGGCGGCGGATGCGGGCGGCGATCAGGCTTGACTGCACCGCCGAGCCGCCAGGGGAGTTGACCTGCAGGGCCACCGCGGCGGGTTTAAGCTTGAAGGCCTTCTCGACCAGCGGGGCCAGCGCTTCGTCGTTCAGCGACCGCGTGCCGGTGCCGATGGTGCCCGACAGGCGGATCACCGGGACCAGCGGCGGCTTTGGCAGGAAGGGGAGGAAGCGTCTCATGCGACCAGAGGTAGGCCTTGCGGGGCTTGCGGGCAAGGGCGCGCAGAGGCACGGTACAGTGATGATCGACAAGCTGGAAATGTTCATCGCTCTGGCCAAGGAGCGGCACTTTGGCCGGGCGGCCGAGGTATGCGGGGTGACGCAGCCCTCGCTCTCCAGCGCGATCCGGCAGCTGGAGGATCAGTTGGGCGTGCAGCTAGTCTTTCGCGGCAGCCGGTTCCAGGGGCTGACGCCGGAGGGACAACGCGTGCTGGACCGGGCGCTGGGCATCGTGGGCGACGTGCGGGCGCTGAAGGACGAGATGCGGGTGGTGCGCACGGGTCTTTCGGGGAACCTGCGGATCGGGGTGATCCCGACTGCGCTGCCAATGGTCGCCGACCTGACCGGGCCGTTCACGCAAAAGCATCCGAATGTGCGGGTGTCGATCCTGTCGCGCACGAGCGTGGAAATCCTGACCGGGATCGAGGCCTTGGACCTGGAGGCGGGGATCACTTACCTCGACAACGAGCCGTTGGGCCGGGTGTCGCAGGTGCCCTTGTACACGGAGTTCTACCGGCTGCTGATTGCCCCAGGGTCCGAGATGGCGCATCGGCGGCAGGTCAGCTGGGGGGAGCTGTCGATGGTGCCCTTGTGTCTGCTGACCTCGGACATGCAGAACCGGCGGATCGTGAACCAGCACCTGGGCGAGGCCGGGGTCGCGGCGGTTCCGATGATCGAGTCAAATTCCACCATGGCGCTGGTCAGCCATGTGCTGACCGGGCGCTGGGCGTCGGTGGTGCCGAAGAAGCTGGCGGACATGTTCGTGGCGGATGGGCGGCTGCATTCGATCCCCATCGTCGAGCCGGAGGCGGAGCATACGGTGGGCCTGATCGCGGCGCGGCGCGACCCGCAGACTCCGGTCTTGCAGGCCCTGGTGGATGAGGCGGTGCGGCTGTTTCGATAGGTTCTGTCTATCATTCGACGGGATATCGACATTGAGAATCCTATCAATCGGCGTATACATCGGCATGCCAGCCAGAGGTTGCCCGCATGCTCGATTCCCATGTCCAGAACGACCGGATCGCCGAGATCCTTGAAGCCCATCAGGGGCTGGAGGGGCCGCTGTTGCCGATCCTCCACGCGATCCAGGAGGCGTTTGGCTATGTGCCCGAGACGGCCGTGCCGCAGATCGCCAAGGCGCTGATGCTGTCCAAGGCCGAGGTGCATGGGGTCATCAGCTTCTACCACGATTTCCGGGAAAAGCCCGCCGGGCGGCATGTGCTGAAGCTGTGCCGGGCCGAGGCGTGCCAGACGATGGGCGCGGATGCGGTGGCGGGTCGGATCAAGAAGGCACTGGGCATCGATTGGCACGAGACGACGGCGGATGGCCGCGTGACGCTGGAGCCGGTGTTCTGCCTGGGCCTCTGCGCCTGTGGGCCGGCGGCGATGGTCGACGGGCGGCTGGTGGGCCGGGTGGATGAGGGCGTGGTCGCGGAGGTGGCGAAATGAAGGTTTTCGTTCCTCTGGACTCGGCGGCGGTTGCGCTGGGGGCTGACAAGATTGCCGAGGCGATCGTGGCGCAGGGTGCGGCGCGGGGGGTTGCGGTGCAGGTTGTCCGCAACGGCTCGCGCGGGATGGTCTGGCTGGAGCCGCTGATTGAGGTGGTGACAGATAAGGGCCGGGTGGGCTTTGGCCCGATGACGCTGGCGGATGTGCCGGGGCTGTTCGGTGACCTCTCGGCGCATCCGAAGGCGCTGGGGCTGGTCGAGGAGCTGCCCTGGATGAAGGGGCAGACGCGGCTGACCTTTGCCCGGGTGGGGGTGATCGACCCGCTGTCGCTGGAGGATTACGTGGCCCATGGCGGGCTGGTGGGGCTGGACCGCGCCAAGGGGATGACCAAGGCCGAGATCGTGGCCGAGGTGACGGAGTCGGGCCTGCGGGGGCGCGGCGGTGCCGGCTTCCCGACGGGGATCAAGTGGAAGACCGTCTCGGAAGCCGCTGGCGACCAGAAGTACATCGTCTGCAATGCCGATGAGGGCGACTCGGCGACGTTTGCCGACCGGATGCTGATGGAGGGCGACCCCTTCACCCTGATCGAGGGCATGGCGATTGCCGGTCTGGCCTGCGGGGCGACCAAGGGGTATGTGTATATACGCTCCGAATACCCGGTGGCGATCCGGGTGATGGAAGCGGCGGTTCGCATTGCGCGCGAGGCCAGGGTGCTGGGCCCGGCCTTCGACATGGAAATCCGCGTCGGCGCGGGGGCCTATGTCTGCGGCGAGGAGACGTCGCTTCTGAACAGCCTGGAGGGCAAGCGCGGGGTTGTGCGGGCCAAGCCGCCGCTGCCGGCGCTGCAGGGGTTCATGGGGCGGCCGACTGTCGTCAACAACGTGATTTCCTTGGCCTCTGTGCCGGTGATCATGGCGAAGGGCGCGGCCTACTATAAGGACTTCGGGTTGGGGCGCAGCCGTGGGACGATCCCGCTGCAGATCGCCGGGAACGTGAAGTACGGTGGGCTGTATGAGGTGGCGTTCGGGCTTACGCTGGGCCAGATCGTCAACGAGATCGGCGGGGGCACGGCCTCGGGGCGTCCGGTGAAGGCGGTGCAGGTGGGCGGGCCTCTGGGCGCCTGGTTCCCGGTGTCGCTGTTTGACACTCCGTTTGGGTATGAGGAGTTCGGGGCGAAAGAGGGCCTGATCGGCCATGCAGGCCTGACCATCGCTGACGACACGACCGACATGCTGCAGATGGCCCGCTTCGCGATGGAGTTCTGCGCCATCGAAAGCTGCGGCAAGTGCACGCCCTGCCGGATCGGGTCAACCCGTGGGGTGGAGACCATCGACCGGCTGGCGCGGGGTGATGCCTCGGCGATGCCGATCCTGACCGACCTCTGCAACACGATGAAACTCGGCTCGCTCTGTGCGCTGGGGGGCTTCACGCCCTATCCCGTGATGTCCGCGATCACGCATTTCCCCGATGACTTCGCCCGGGCGAAGGAGGCCGCCGAATGACCGAGAAAGTCAAAGGCCCCGCGTCCTACTTCCCCTCGATCGAGAAGAAATACGGTCAGCCGATGGCGCATTGGTTCGACCAGATCCAGGACAAGCTCGATCAGCCGCACATGCAGATCGTTGCGTTCCTGAAGGACACCCATTCGATGGGCCACGGGCATGCCAATGCTATCGTCGCCCATCAGCTTGCCGCACGGAAAGGCTAACAAGATGAAAGACTTCATCATCCCCGACCGCGATTTCGGGACGCCCGCCGCGAAGAGCAAACAGATGGTCACGCTGACCATCGACGGCTTTGACGTGACCGTGCCGGAGGGGACCTCCATCATGCGCGCGGCGGCGGAAGTGGGGATCTCGGTCCCCAAACTCTGCGCGACGGACAGCGTCGATGCCTTCGGGTCCTGCCGGTTGTGCCTGGTGGAGATCGAGGGGCGGAACGGGACGCCGGCGTCTTGCACCACTCCGGTGGCAGCAGGGATCAAGGTCCACACCCAGAATGCCAAGCTGAAACAGCTGCGCCGCGGGGTGATGGAGCTGTATATATCGGACCACCCGCTGGACTGTCTGACTTGCTCGGCCAACGGCGATTGCGAGTTGCAGGACATGGCCGGGGCCGTGGGCCTGCGCGATGTGCGGTACGAGGCTGTAGATACGCACTTCAAGGTGAAGAACACCAGCGGAGAGGCGAACCCGCTGTATATACCGCGCGACGATTCCAACCCCTATTTCAGCTATGACCCGCAGAAGTGCATCGTCTGCTCTCGCTGTGTGCGGGCTTGCGAGGAAGTGCAGGGGACGTTCGCGCTGACCATCGAGGGCCGGGGCTTTGACAGCCGCGTGTCGTTCGGGGCGAAGACGGACAATGCGCTGGCCTCGGACTGCGTCAGCTGCGGCGCCTGTGTGCAGGCCTGCCCGACGGCGACGCTGCAGGAGAAGTCGGTGATCGAGATCGGGACGCCGGATCGGTCGATCATCACCACCTGCGCCTATTGCGGGGTGGGGTGTTCGTTCAAGGCCGAGATGCGCGGCGATGAGCTGGTCCGCATGACCCCCTACAAGCACGGCAAGGCCAACCGGGGCCATTCCTGCGTCAAGGGCCGTTTCGCCTATGGCTACGCCACGCACCAGGACCGCATCCTGAAGCCGATGATCCGGGACAGCATCGACCAGCCCTGGAAGGAAGTCTCCTGGGCCGAGGCGATGGAGTTTGCGGCGGCCAAGATGAAGGGCATCCAGGCCAAGTACGGGCGGAATTCGGTGGGGGTCATCACCTCTAGCCGGTGCACGAACGAGGAAACCTACCTGGTCCAGAAACTGACCCGTGCGGTGTTCATGAACAACAACACCGACACCTGCGCGCGGGTGTGCCATTCGCCCACGGGCTATGGGCTGGGGCAAACCTTCGGGACCTCGGCCGGGACGCAGGATTTTGATTCCGTTGAGGAATCCGACGTGATCATGGTGATCGGCGCGAACCCTTCGGCTGCGCACCCGGTCTTCGCCAGCCGGATGAAGAAGCGGCTGCGCAAGGGGGCGAAGCTGATCGTCGTCGACCCGCGCCGGACGGAGACGGTGGAAGGCCCGCACTACAAGGCGGCGCATCACCTGGCGCTGACCCCCGGCACCAACGTCGCAGTCGTCAGCGCGCTGGCGCATGTGATCGTGACGGAGAAGCTTTACAACGAAGAATTTATCCGCACCCGCTGCGACTGGGATGAGTTCCAGGACTATGCCGAGTTCATCAGCCTGCCGAACCACTCACCCGAGGCGGTGGAACTGGTGACGGGCGTCCCGGCAGAGGAAATCCGCAAGGCCGCGCGGCTTTATGCGACGGGCGGCAATGCGGCGATCTACTACGGGCTGGGCGTGACAGAGCACAGCCAAGGCTCCACGACCGTGATCGGCATCGCCAACCTCGCCATGCTGACCGGCAACATCGGGCGGCGCGGCGTCGGGGTGAACCCGCTGCGGGGGCAGAACAACGTGCAGGGGTCCTGCGACATGGGGTCCTTCCCGCATGAACTGCCGGGCTACCGCCATGTGAAGAACCCCGAGGTTCGTGCGATCTATGAAAAGGCCTGGGGCGTCACCATCGACCCCGAGCCGGGTCTGCGCATCCCGAACATGCTGGACGCGGCGGTGGAGGGCACCTTCAAGGGCCTGTACTGCCAGGGTGAAGACATCCTGCAATCCGACCCCGACACCCACCACGTCGCGGCGGGTCTGGCGGCGATGGAATGCGTGATCGTCCACGATCTGTTCCTGAACGAAACCGCGAACTATGCCCACGTGTTCTTCCCCGGGTCTTCGTTCCTGGAAAAGGACGGCACCTTCACCAACGCCGAGCGTCGGATCAACATGGTCCGCAAGGTGATGGCGCCGAAGCAGGGATATGCCGACTGGGAAGTGACCCAGATGTTCGCGCAGGCGATGGGGGCGAACTGGGGCTACACGCATCCGAGCCAGATCATGGAAGAGATTGCCATGACGACGCCTTCGTTCGCGGGGGTAAGCTATGAGAAGATCGAGACGATGGGCAGCGTCCAGTGGCCTTGCAACGAGAAGGCGCCGGAAGGCACGCCGCTGATGCACATCGACGGCTTCGTGCGCGGCAAGGGCAAGTTCATCCGGACGGAATATGTGGCGACGGACGAAAAGACCGGCCCGCGCTTCCCGCTGCTGCTGACGACGGGGCGGATCCTGTCGCAATACAACGTCGGTGCGCAGACCCGGCGGACGGCGAACGTGGTCTGGCATGACCAGGACGTGCTGGAGATCCACCCGCATGACGCCGAGAACCGGGGTGTGCGCGAGGGCGACTATGTGCGGCTGGCCTCGCGGTCGGGGGAAACCACGCTGCGGGCGACGATCACAGACAAGGTCTCGCCGGGGGTGGTCTACACGACTTTCCACCACCCGGACACGCAGGCCAACGTCATCACCACCGACTTCAGCGACTGGGCGACGAACTGCCCGGAATACAAGGTGACGGCGGTGCAGGTTTCTCCGTCCAACGGGCCGTCGGAGTGGCAGGAAGAGTATGCCGCGCAGGCGGCCCTGTCCCGGCGGATTCTGGCCGCGGAATGATCGGCGCGCGGGCCACCCCTCGGCTGGTGTTCGGGTCGCAGGTCTCGGCCGGGGACCGGGTGCTGCCCGAGGAAGTGGCCGTGGCGCTGTCGTTCAACGGGACGACGCAGGCGGTGATGATGGCGACGCCGGCGGACCTGGAGGATTTCGGGGTCGGGTTTGCCTTGACTGAGGGGATCGCCCGGCCGGAGGAGATCCTGTCGGTCGAGGTGGTCGAGGTCGAGCGGGGCGTGGACGTGCAGGTCTGGCTGCGGCCGGAGGCGGAGGCGCGGCTCAAGGCGCGGCGGCGGGTGATGGCGGGGCCGGTGGGTTGTGGGCTGTGCGGGATCGACAGCATCGACCAGGCGCTGCGGGAGGTGCCGGGGGTGGCTCCGTCGCGGTTCCGGATGACGCCCGCGCAGGTGCTGGCGGCGGTGGCCTCGCTGCCGGGGGAACAGCGGCTGCATGACGTGACGCGGGCGGTGCATGGCGCGGCGTTCTGGAACGGGCGGGTTCTGCTCGCGCGCGAGGATGTCGGGCGGCACAACGCGCTGGACAAGCTGGTGGGCGGGATGCTGCGGGACGGGATTTCCCCGCTTGGGGCGGTGGTGCTGACGTCCCGGGTGTCGACGGACATGGTCCAGAAGGTCGCGATGCTGGGGGCGCCGATGGTGATTGCCGTGTCGGCCCCGACGGTGGCGGCCGTGGAATTGGCGGAGGCGTCGGGGATCACCCTGGTGGCGCTGGCGAAGGGGGACCGGTTCGAGGTCTTCAGCCATACGGATCGGATTTTGACGGAGGGGGCCCATGTCGGCTGAGAAGATCACCCGGATGGCGAATGATATCGCGAAGTTCATGGAATCGAAGCCGCATGACGAGGGGATGACCCTGCTGGCGGCCCACATCAATGACTTCTGGGACCCGAGGATGCGGCGGCAGTTGTTCGAGATCCTGGACGCGGGCGGGGTGGGGTTGCGGCCTCTGGTTCTGGACGCGGCGGGGGCGATCCGGCGTCCGGCGGCTGAGGCGGCGTGAAGCTGTCCACGGTGGACAAAGTCTGATCGTCTTTTGATATCAAACAGTTGGTCGTGGGCGTTCAGGGATTCTTAACGGTTCTCCTGATGGCTGATCGCGCGCCCCACCCCCGGCCCCTCCCCACGGAGGGGGAG
>OFDC01000321.1_pt1 | contig 40301 bp, 39 predicted proteins | sample 1520941 | NCBI WGS metagenome assembly OFDC01 (sample SAMEA94258168, study PRJEB24077) | hot springs metagenome | biome: Aquatic biome; feature: Water | place: India | collected 2012-12-06 | depth 5 m | reverse complement strand
TTCGAGACGCGCTCCGGAGTTTACCCCGAGGTACTCGAGGGGGAGCGCTCCTCAGGGTGAGGTGGTCTTTGCCGTGGTAATTCTTCCTCGACCGGAAAGGTCCTAGACGCCGGGCCGCGCCAGCGCGGCGAAGGCGACGACGAGGTTGATCAGCAGCAGGCTGATGTCGAGCCGGCGCGGCATGTCGGTGAGCAGCGAATCGCTGCGGAATGCCGCCGCGAGATCGATCGGCGCCACGGGGGCCAGGCCTTCCGTCTCCTCGATCCGCCGACAGACCGCCTGCGCCAGGATCGCGTAGCCGACTGCCGTGGGATGCAGGTTGTCGAGCCCGTAGAGGCCGCCTTTGTGCGGCCAGCGCTGCAGGGGCACGTTGTTGATCCGCCAGTCCTTGATCCAGATCTCGTGCTCGCGTCTCTCGCGATAGTGCTTGTTGTCGTGCAGCTCCATCATGCCGTAGGCGTCGATGAAGGCGAGGCCCTCGCCGCCGAAGGTCTCGGCGAGATCGTCGGAGATGCGCCTGTTGAGATCGCGCACGGCTTCGTCGAGCGCCTTCATCTCGGCCCCGCTCAGGCCGCCGATCTGACCCAGCCGACCGAGATACTCGGGAAAATAGTCGGCGCCGCGCGGCAGCGCGCCGGGATCGACGCGCGGCATCAGGTTGGCCACGCAACTGGGCTTGGGCAGCAGGTTGAGATAGACGCGGTCGATCTGTCCCGCCTGCCGCATGTCGTTCAGGCGCACGCCGAGATCGTGCATGTCGGTGGCGATGGCCTCGGGCGCGAACTGGTCCTTCGTCGCCATCAGGCAGATCGTCCAGATGCCGTCGTTGATGCCGATGTTGACCAGCAGCCGCTTCGGCCTGCGCTGCGCCAGGATCTCGAGTGGCGTCCTGTCGGCAAATTCGCTCGCCGGATCGTTCGACGGGTTGAGCAGGAAGCTCGCATTGACCGCTTCGTAGAGCGCCGGCAGCACGCCGACGAAATCGAAGCCCTCGGCGTCGCGCACTGCATCGATCAATCCGGCGATCTTCGAGACGTTGTTGTTGTAGGTGAGCGCGGCCTGGTCGGCGATCGTGGTCTGGGCGATCGAGAGATTGTCGAAGCAGTCGTCGGCCGACCAGTGTCCCTGGTCTAGCCACGCCTGCGCGTTGTCCAGAACCGATCGCTTCAGCCCGTCGATATCGAAGCGGCCGGAGCGAAACAGGTCTTCCAGGTCGAACAGCACGTCACGGGGATAGGAGGGTGTCCTGAAGTCCCACCCGAACGCCCGCGCGACCTGTGCCGGCACGGCCAATGCCGCGAGTTCGGCATTGGTGGTCAGCGAGCGCGTGCCGTTGTAGATGGAGTCGCCAATGGCCATGAGTTCAGGACGGTCTGGCATGTCATCTCCCCCTGCTCGGACGACACACTCGCATGACGGGCATTGCACCACAAAGTCTTCTCTCGGCCGGCGTGCGGCGCTGCAGGCGGCGGCCGCCGCCGGTCTCGTGCTTTCGGCAGCGCCGGCAGGAGCGCAGGCCATGAAGGTCCGTCTCGGCACCGCCACGCCCGGGGGCGGTTTCCCGGTCTATGGCGCGGCCTTCGTCGAAGCGGTGCGCCGGGTCGATCCGACACTCGAGATCGAGGCGGTCAACACCAAGGGCAGCACCGAGAACGTGCCCCTGCTGGAAGCCGGCACGCTCGACATCGCGCTGGTCCAGGGCGAGGTGGTGCACGAATCGCTGCAAGGGATCGGTCGTGCGCCGGCCGACCTGCGCGTGCTGACGGCCATGTATCCGACGGCCGGCATGTTCGTCGTGCGGGCCGATTCGCCTTATCGCACGATCGCCGACCTCAAGGGCAAGCCGATTGCCTGGGGCGCCGGCGGCTCGGGTCTGGTGATCCTCGGGCGTTACGCCATGGACGGTCTCGGGCTGGATGCCGCGAAGGACTTCCAGCCGATCTATCTCGAACGCGCGGGCGACGGCCCGGCGATGGTGCTCGACGGCCGGGCCGCCGCACTATGGGGTGGCGGCAATGGCTGGCCCGGATTCATGACCATGGCCAACAGCAAGGACGGCGCGCGCTTCATTGCGCCCGACGCGGCCGAGATCCAGCGCATCCTCGGCAAGCACACTTTCCTCAAGCCGGTGACGCAGGCGGCGGGCAGCTTTCCCGGCCAGACGGCGGCGATCCCGTCCGTCGGCTCCTGGAGTTTCGTGCTGGCGCGACCCGGCCTCGACGAAATGGCGGCCTACCGTATCGCGAAGGCCTTGTATGCCGTGCAGCAGGCCGGCAGTCCGCCGCCGCAACTCGTCGACACGACGGCCGCCAACACGGTTGCGGTGGTGCCGGGACGCCAAAGGTTGCATCCCGGCGTCGCACGATTCTATCACGAGATCGGCCTGCTGACGTAACCTGTGCCGCCGTTCTGCGTTGCCCGGACAGGACAACGAAGGAGCGAGCCATGGACAAGTCCAAAGCCAGCAGCAAGATCGAGGGCGAGGGCAGCTACACCGCCACCGCCGACTACAACGAGCGCACCGCCGAGTTCCTGAAGAAGGGCAAAGTCGACGATGCCGCCCGCGAGGCCGCGCGTGCCCTCGACTCCGGGGAAGCCGGCGCCCTGGAAGCCGCCGAAGCCGAAGGCAAGGCAGGGGATCCGAAGGGCCAGGGCAAGGCGAAGACCCGGTAGCCCGACTACTCGGGCTTCAACAGTCCCTTCTTCGCGAGATCGCCGATCCCGGCCTCTTCCGTCTTCATGAAGTCGGCAAAACCTTGCGGCGTCGACGGACGCACCGTCGCGCCGAGATCGACGAACTTCTGCCTGATCGCGGGATCCTCGAGCGCGGCCGCTGCCGCTGCGTTGAGCGTGGCGATGATCGGCGCCGGCGTGTCCTTCCGCACGAAGATGCCGAGCGTGGTGCCGCCGTCGAAGGCCGTGCAACCGACCTCGGCCAGTGTCGGCACAGTGGGCAGTTCGGGCGTGCGCTTCTCGCCGATGACGACGAGGGCGCGCAGCTTGCCCGACTGCAGGTGAGGCAGCGAACTGCTGAGCTGATCGACGTAACTGTCGATCTGGCCGGCCAGCACGTCGTTCAGCCCCACGCCCGAGCCACGATAGGGCACGATCGAGAAGCTGACCTTCTCGTTCTCCTGGATACGCAGGATGTCGGTGTGATTGGGCGTGCCGTTGCCGGCGTGACCCATGCTGATCGTGCCGGGCTTGGCCTTCGCCGCCGCCAGCAGCGACTGGAAATCGGTGAAGCGGCTGTTGGCCGGCACGACGACGATCATCGGCACCGTGCTCAACATGCTCACCGGTGCGAACGACGGCACCATCGACGGCTTGCCGGCCATCAGTGGTGAGACGAAGAGTGTGCCGAACGCGGCAATCACCATCGTATATCCGTCGGGCGGCGCCTGCAGAACCAGTTCCTGTCCGACGACGCCACCGGCACCCGGCCGGTTGTCGACCATCACGGGCTGGCCGAGCTTGCGCGCCATGCCCTCGCCGGCGAGACGCGCGGTCACGTCGGCATTGCCGCCGGCTGCGAAGGGCACGATGAAACGAACGGGCTTGGTTGGAAAAGCCTGCGCCCGCGCCCCGAAGCCGGTCGCCGAAGCGACCGTGGCAAGTGCCCCCAGTATGAATGTTCGCCGTTGCGCCACGATGAATTCCTCCGGTTGATTGCGCAAAGCATCGGCCGATGAAACGTGGAGGGCCACTCAAATAAGCGATGCCTTTCGCGGGATGGAAAGGGGTGCAACCGGCTTCTTCGGCGCGGCGTTCCCCAAGTGAACCCAACAGAGAAAGGAACGAGGCCATGCGAGTGAGCGATGCCATGACCCGCGATGTGTGCGTTGCGCGCCCCGATCACACGATCGAGGATGCGGCGAGGATGATGCTGGCAATCGATGCCGGCCTGTTGCCGGTGGGCGACGAGGATCGGCTTGTCGGCATGATCACCGACCGCGACATCGCCGTGCGCGCCATCGGCGAGGGCAAGGGGCCCGGGACTGCGGTGCGCGAGATCATGAGTCAGGACGTGAAGTACTGCTTCGTCGATGAAGACACTGCGCATGTCGCCAGGAACATGGGTGAACTTCAGGTCCGTCGCCTGCCGGTGGTCGACCGTGAAAAGCGGCTGGTCGGCATTCTGTCGCTGGCCGACGTGGCCTCGCACGAAAGCGATGGCCGCAAGGTCGGCAACGCCCTCAAGGAGATCGCCCAGCCCGGCGGCGAGCACAATCAGGGTGCCGAGGAACGCGGGAGGGGCATATGAGCGCGCCGCACGCCGCCGTCTGGCTGAATGCGGACGAAGCCCACATCTATCGCTTTGGCGCCGGTGAAGTGGAGAAGTGCGAGGTCAGGGCCGAAGGCAACGGACGGGTTCGCGACGATCGCGAATACTTCGAGGCGATCCTTGCCGAACTGACCGAAGTCGAGGGCTGGATGATCGCCGGCCCGCAAGGGCCTCGCCAGGACTTCGAGAAGTATGTCCGCGTCGGCCACGCCGAGCAGCTTGCAAAGAAGCTGGTCGGGGTGGAGGCGATGGACGAGCCGAGCGACGGCGAACTGTTGCGCCACGCCCGCAAGCGGCTCGCGTCCTGACTAGTTGCTGTTTTCGAGACGCGTCACGACGAAGCCGCGGCCTTCGCGCTCGACCTCGAACCGGACGCGATCGCCGGCACTCAGGCCCTTCAGGCTGGCAGGATCTTCCACGGTGAAGATCCTGACCCCGCCTTCGGGAAGAAGCGGCAACGGGCGATAGTCGAGCGTGATGCGGCCGGCTGCCGGATCGATCGCCACGATACGGCCGCTCGCGAGCTGGGAGGCGTTTGGCGGCAATTCCTCGGTGGCGTTGGCAAAATCGTAGCCCTGTTCGCCGTACGCGTCGTGGATGCTGGGCAGGCTTGCCGCATGAACGGGCACGAGCGCAATCGCGGCCAGAGCCGCAGCAAGCGTGAACAAACTCTTGGACATGGGGGCTGAACCTTCCGTAGGTGAACGCCATTAAGCGATCACCATTTGGGAAGGCGCCGTCCGATTTCCAGAGGTTACAGGCCGGTGACGATCGCTTGTCACAGCAGCGCTGATCACTCCGGCTTGATGTTGCCTTCGCGGATGACCTTGCCCCAGCGGTCGCGGTCGTTGCCGACGAGGGTGACGACATCCTGCGGCGGACCCGAAAGCGGCTCGGCGCCGAGGGTCGCCAGGCGCTCGGCCGTGGCCGGCTGGGCAAGCACCTTGTTCACCGCATCGTTGAGGCGCTTCACCACGGCCTCCGGCACGCCGGCCGGGCCGAGCACGATGAACCATCCCTCGATCTCGGCGGCGGCGAGATTGAGTTCGCGCAGGGTCGGCAGGTCCGGTGCCAGCGTGCTGCGCTTCGGACCGGTGACGGCCAGCGCGCGCATCTCGCCACGCTGCACGTAGGGCAGCATGACGGCGACGTTGTCGAACATCGTCTGGATGCGGCCGGCGAGGATGTCGGCGCGTACCGCGCCGCTGCCGCGATAGGGGACATGCAGGATCTGGACGCCGGCGGTGCGCTGCAGGATTTCGCCGGCGAGATGCTGCGCCGTGCCCATGCCGGTGGATGCGTACGCGATCCCGTTGGGCTTGGACTTGGCGAGCGCGATGAGGTCGGCCACCGTCTTCACGCCGAGATCGGGATGCACGACGAGCAGATAGGGTGTGCGCGCCACCGTGGCGATCGGGGTGAAGTCCTTCAGCGGATCGAACGACAGATTGGGATAGAGAGCGCCCAGCGTCGCATGCGAGCTCGGCGCGAACAGCAGCGTGTAGCCATCGGGCGGCGACTTCACGATCATCTCCGAGGCGATGATGCCGCTGGCACCGCCCTTGTTTTCGACCAGGACGTTCTGGCCGAGTTCGGTCGTGAGGCCCTGTGCCATCAGGCGGGCGATCACGTCGGTCGCGCCGCCCGGCGGGAAGCCGACCACCAGGCGGATCGACTTGTCGGGAAAGGCCGGCGTCTGGGCGGCGGCAGGTAAGGCAAGTGCGAGCAGGCTGCCGGCAAGCAGCCCCATGAACTTCGAACGCAACATCTTCATCCTCCCGGTTCGTCTTCTTGTCTTGCTTGGGCCCCAAGGGCGGGCGTCAGGAAACCGCAGCGACCGCCTGAAGCATCGATTCGCGATCGGCGCTCGCGCCATTGTCGGCGACGCGGCCGGTCTCGACCTCGCCCTCGAGCGAGCAGCGATACATCACGCGCGGCTTGGTCTGGTCGAAGTCGCCCAGCGCGACGTGGCAGCTGCAGCGATTGTCCCACATCACCACGTCGCCCAGGCTCCAGCGGTGGCGATAGACGAACTCCGGGGAGGTCGCGTGCGCGTTCAGCATCGCGAGCAGGCTCTGGCTCTCCTCGTCGGACATGCCGAGGAAGCGGCGAATGCGCTGGTTGACCAGCAGCGACTTGCGGCCGGTCTCGGGATGCGTGCGCACGACGGGATGAATGATCGGCGGATTGCGCCGCTTCATCTCGGCAACCACGGTGGGATCGCGCTGCTCGATGCCGCGGACCATGGACACGTCGTGAACCGCTTCGAGGTTCTCGATCAGCGCGCGGATCGGCGGCGTCAGCGTCTCCAGGGCGAGATAGAGGTTGGCCCACATCGTGTCGCCGCCGACCGGCGGCTTCTCCTTGCAATGAAGGATCGCGCCCTTCGCCGGGCGGGACGTGTAGCTGAGGTCGGTGTGCCAGTTGCGGCCGGAATTGTAGGTGCCGGATTTCTTGCCGCCGACCATCTTGTTGCTGAGGACCAGGATCTCGCGGTGATCCGGATGCAGCGTCGAGGGCGCCTGCGACTCATGATCGTCGAGCACGCCGAAGCGGCGGGAGAAGGCGATCTGCTCTTCCGGCGTCAGGTCCTGTTCCGGAAAGATGAGCACGATATGCTCGAGCCAGGCCTTGTTGATCTCCTCGTGCTGCGAGTTGGTCAGGGGCTTGCGGAGATCGATACCGCGGATTTGGGCGCCGGCTGCAAAGCCCAGAGGGGTGATTTCGAGTGAGTTCATGTGAGTTCTCCCAAGCTGCCAGCCTACCCAATGTACCGATAATCGGTCAATATACTGTTTATTGTCAGACAAGATAGGGGTCGTCGGATGGACGCCAGCCTCGTTCCGGAAACGCCGCTCGGAAAGCTCGTGAAGTCGCTCCCCGAGCGGCTGGCCGAGCGCGTGCTGGAGGACGTGATGACGGGCCGCCTCAAGCCGGGTGACCGTCTGAAGGAGGAGCTGCTGGCCCAGACCCATGCGGTCAGTCGCGCCACGGTGCGCGAGGCGCTGATCGCGCTGGCGCGGCAGGGTTATGTCGTGCGCATCCCGCGTTCGGGTGCGCGCATCGCGGAGTTCTCCCGCCAGGATCTCGACGACCTGTTCGAACTGCGCGCCGCGCTGCTCTCGACCGCGGCGGGCCGGTACACGCGGCAGGCCGGTCCGGCGCAGCGGGCCGAGCTGGAGGCGCTGGTCGTCGATCTGGAAGGACTGGCCGCGAAGCCCGACACGTCACCGCAGGATTTCGCGACCCAGTCGGTGCGCATCCAGACGTTCCTGACGGAGCGCTGCGGGAACAACCATCTGCCCGACATGTACAAGCGGCTGGCCGGCATGGGCATGTGGCAGCTGATCCGCGGCCAGGCCAGCAGCTTCCTCACCCTTGCAGGACGCGCGGAGTCGGCGGCCGACTGGCGACGACTCGCCGATCGTGTCTCGGCCGGTGAGGCGGAGGAGGCGGAGCGTGCCGCCCGTCTGCTCCTCGAGCACTCCGCCGTTCGCGTGCGCCAGCATTTCGACGAGGCCGTGCGCTCGGGGCCAACGCGTTAGAGTTCCTCCCCATTCACATGGGGAGGTGGCCCGCAGGGCCGGAGGGGTCATGACCCCATCGCCCTCGTAAGACGAGGGCACTTCCCCTTTGCGGAGCCCGCAAAGGGGAAGCAATTTGAAACTCAATCCCTGTAGTTCGCCGCCCGCTTCTGCAGGTTCGACATGATGGCTTCGAGCTGGTTGGGCGAGCCGATCAGCTTCTGCTGCTCGACCGATTCCATCATCAGGCCCGAAGCGGCATCGGTCGCGACGGCGGCGTTGAGCAGCCGCTTGTTGGCGCGCATCGCGTCGGGGCTCTTGGAGGCGATCTCGCGGGCGGTCTCCAGTGCCGCGGCGCGCGGGTCCTCGACCACGCGGGTCACGAAACCCATCTCGCGGGCCTCGGTGCCGTTGAAGATACGGCCGGTGTAGGTGAGCTCGCGCACCACGTCCTCGCGCGCCAGATGGCGCATGAGCTGCGTGCCGGCCAAGTCGGGCACCAGGCCCCACTTGATCTCCATCACCGAGAAGCGGGCATCGGCGGTGGCGTATCGGATGTCCGGTCCCAGCGCGATCTGGAAGCCGCCGCCGAACGCCACGCCATGGACGGCCGCGATCACCGGCACCGGCAGCTCGCGCCACAGCCAGGCGCATTGCTGCGGCCGGTTGGCGATGCCGTGGGTGCGCCTGGTGAGATCGCGGACGCCCGGCACCGCGTCGCCTTCCGCCTTCATCGCGGCGAAGCTGCCCATGTCGAGGCCGGCGCAGAAGGCCTTGCCCTCACCCGACAGCACGACGCAGCGCAGGCCCGGCATGGCGGCGAGCTTCGCGCCTGCCTCGATGATGCCCTCGAACATCGCCGGATCGAGCGCGTTCATCTTGTCGGCGCGGATCAGGCGGACGTCGGCCACGCCGTCCTTGAGGTCGATCGAGACACGGTCCTTCATTTCTCACCCTCCGATTTCATCCATTCGCGCAGGCGGCGCTTCACTTCTTGCGGGTCCACGCGCTTGGGCGGCTCGAGGCTGCCATCGGCGCTCTTGGGCCACATCATGACCGCGATGCCGCGTTGCACGTCGGCGAAGGTGCAATCGTCCGGCAGCCGGTCGAGCAGCGCCCGGACCTGATCCTTTACAGTGCTCATCGCGTCACCATCAGCCAGATGCCCTGCCCCACATAGACCGCGCCCAGCGCCAGGATCACCCGGCGCGTCCAATGATAGAACTGCTTGTCCGACATACGGTCGAGGAAGCTGCGCGACAAGGTCGTCCCGATCACTGCGAAGACCGCGGCGTAGGCCATCACGAGCCACTGTTCGGGATCGCGCCCGGCCGGGCCCTCGATCACCATCGCGAAGTAGAGGACTTTCGTCAGGTGGCCCAGCACCTGGGCGGCCGCCTTGGTGGCGACATTGACCTGCCGCGTCATGCCGGTGCGGACATAGAAGATGTCGAGCAGTGGACCCGTCACGCCGGAGACGAGCTGGATGGCACCACCGATCGCACCCGCGAGGAAGGCCTGCCCGCCGCGCTCGATGTTGGGCGCGATGCGCTGCGGCACCGCGAGCGCAATGAACGGCGTCGCGCCGACGGCCATCAGCACCAGCGCCTTGTCGGGCACGAAATCGAAGAAGGAGAAGACGACCAGTGAAGCCCCGGCGCCGGCGCCGAACTGCAGCACCACGTTCCAGTTCACGTGATGGCGCCACAACCAGGCGCGCCAGCCGTTGGCCGCAATCTGGATGACGCCGTGGAACACCATGGCGACCGGCACGGGCAGGAAGATCAGCAGGAAACCGATCAGCAGCATCCCGCCCGCCATGCCGAAGATGCCGGAGACGAACGAGGTCACGACGGCCACGACCGCGAGTGCCGCCAGGACGGGAAGCGAGAACATCGGCAGCGGGCGTAGCGCAGCGTGCAGACCGTGTCGAGGATGGGCTAGTGTGCGCGCCATGACCGATACAGATCTTCTCTTCACCCCCGCCGTTCAGGCCGCCGCCCTCATCCGCAGCAAGAAGCTTTCGCCCGTCGAATATCTCGACGCGGTCCTGAAGGCGGCCGAACGGGCCAACCCCACGATCAACTGCTTCCGCGAGGTCATAGTGGACCAGGCGCGCCGGGAGGCGAAGAAGGCCGAGGAAGCCGTCACACGGGGTGAAAATCTGGGGCCGCTGCACGGCGTCCCGATCAGCGTGAAGGACCTGGTCGACGTCGAGGGCGCGCCGACGCGCCACGGCTCGGCGATCTTCGAGGGCAACGGCCCCGCCGCGTCCGACGATCTCCTGGTCCAGCGCCTGCGCGCCGCCGGCGCGGTCATCTTCGCCAAGGCGACGACGCCGGAGTTCGGCGTCAAGGGACTGACCGACGGCCCGTTCGGCGTGACACGCAATCCGTGGAACCTGGAACGCACGCCAGGCGGCTCCAGCGGTGGCGGCGCGGCTGCGGTCGCGGCGGGCCTCGGCCCCCTGTCGCTCGGCACCGACGGCGCGGGCTCGGTGCGTGGACCCGCCTCCTGCTCGGGCCTGGTCGGCCTCAAGCCGACCCTGGGCGCCGTGCCCTACGACACGACGCGCGATGCCTACGGCAACAATATCTATGCCGGCCCGCTGGCGCGCTCCGTGACCGACGCCGCGATCATGCACGCCGCGCTGGTCGGTCCCAGCGACAAGGACCCGTGGACCCTGTCGGGCAGCGCGCAGAAGCCGCTGTCGCCCAAGCTGTCGGGCGCCGACCTCGCCGCCGTGCGCATCGGCTACATCGAGCGCACCGCCAATCCGCGCGTCGCCGCGGACGTGCGCGACAATACCCGCGCCTCACTCGCCGCCTGGGAGGCGATGGGCGCCGAGGTCGAGGAGGTCACCGACAAGATCGACTGGATCGAATACGAGGGCCGCGTCCTCTACCAGGCGAACTTCGCCGTGTTCTGCGCGCAGTACCTGCCGAAGTGGCAGAACCAGATGGATCCGGTGACGCTGGCCTTCATGGAGCGCGGCGCCAAGTTCACCCTGGCCGATTTCCGCAACGCGCAGTTCGCGCGCACGACCCTGTTCCGCAAGATCCAGTCGCTGTTCGAGCGCTACGACTTCCTGGTGATGCCGACCAACGCGCGCACCGCGCTCGACGTGACGCACGACGCGGCCAACGACGAGGTCATGATCGACGGCGTGAAGTGCGGCATCACCCGGCAGGGCTGGACCTCCTACCAGTACCCTTTCAACCTGACCGGCCATCCCGCCTGCGCCTACCCGTCGGGCTTCGGCACCGACGGGCTGCCGACCTCCGTGCAGGTCGTGGGCAAGTGGGGTGCCGAGACCGACGTGCTGCGGATGGGCGCGCTGCTTGAAGCCGCCCGGCCGTGGGCGCAGCACCGGCCACCGACGCGCTGACCGTCCGCAACGCGGGCCGCGCAGGCATCGGAGCTTTGCGCGGCCGGGGACGTTCTTCTAGGCTCCTCCCAAACATGAACAGGAGGAATCCATGCGTCTGGTAGCGGTCATTGGAGCACTTGCCGGGCTTGCCTTGGGGTCGGGAACGGCTTTCGCGCAGGCTTTCGACAAGCCCATCAAGATCATGGCGCCCTATGCGCCGGGCGGGAACATCGACGTCACCGCCCGTATCATCGCCGACAAATTGCGCGAGGTGACCGGCACCACCGTCATCGTCGAGAACAAGGCCGGCGCCAGCGGCATGATCGGCAGCGACATCGTCGCCCGTTCGGCCCCGGACGGCACCAGCCTGCTGGTCTCGGCCAACTCGCTGGTCGCGGTGCCCGCCATCTACGGCAATGCGCCCTACGACTGGCGCACGGCCTTCACGCCGATCACCCATATCCAGCGCGTGCCGGCCGTCCTCGTCGTGCCGCCCAGCTCGCCGATCAAGACCCTGGCGGACTTCATTGCGCTGGGTAAGGACGGCAAGTTCACGGTGGCCGATTCCGGCGTCGGCACCACCAACCATCTCGCCATCGAGCTGATCGGCGAGGCCACCAACACCAAGTACACGCTGGTCCACTACAAGGGATCGGGCGCCGCCATGATCGACGTGATGGCGGGCCAGGTGCCGGCCCAGGTCGACCAGCTGAACGCCGCCATCGGCAACATCAAGTCGGGCAAGCTGCGCGCGATCGCCGTCACGTCCGACAAGCGCGTGCCGCAGCTTCCCGATGTGCCGACCTTCAAGGAAAGCGGCGTGAAGGGCCTCGAGAACTTCACCTTCGCGACCTTCACCGGCCTGTTCGGTCCGGCCAAGATGCCGCCCGAGGTGGTGGCGAAGATCAACGAGGCGATGGTCAAGGTCCTGAAGGACCCGGCCGTCGTCCGGCGTTTCGCCGACCTCACGGCCGAGGCCTATCCGACCACGCCGCAGGAGACCGCGGCGATGTTCGACGCCGAGGACAAGATGGTCGTCCCGCTCATCAAGAAGCTGCAGATCAAACCGGAGTAACCCGATCGATGTCCCTCCTGCCGGCCACCATCACGCCCATCGTCCTGCTGCTGGTCTCCAACGTCTTCATGACGTTCGCCTGGTACGGGCATCTGAAGTTCACGGACAAGCCGCTGTGGCTGGTGGTGGTGGCAAGCTGGGGCATCGCCTTCGTCGAATACTGCTTCGCCGTCCCGGCCAACCGGTACGGCCACGCGATCTACTCGGCCGCCGAGCTCAAGACCATGCAGGAGGTGATCACGCTCACCGTGTTCGCCGCCTTCTCGGTCCTGTACCTCGGCGAGCGCATCACCTCGAACCACCTCGTCGGCTTCGCCCTGATCTGCGGCGGCGCCTTCTTCATCTTCAAGGGACCGCTCCCGTCCTGGTGAAGTGGCTGGACCCGGCAGGACGGCTCGATCCGTCACTCCGCAGTCCTTTCACGGCGATTGCGGGTTGAGGAAGATCTTGAAGTCTTACGACAGCCGACCTCGTAGAGAGGCGACGACTGGACCCTCGCTCACCAAGCCTGCGCTGTGAGACTGTCGCACATTGGCGGACGTTAAACGGCCGCGCCGGCACCAATAGCAAAAGAAAACGGGGCGCCGAAGCGCCCCGCAATTCTTGATCGTCTGCCGGCTTACTGGAAGCGACGATTGTTGTTGTACGGATCTACAGCGTTGGGAACGCCGTCGCGATCTCTGTCACCCCAAGCCTGATTGGGCCGATTGTCTTGGCGGTCGTAGCGATTGGGCACGCCGTCACGATCCCGGTCGCCCCAAGCCTGATTGGGACGGTTGTCCTGACGATCGTACCGATTGGGAACGCCGTCGCGGTCTCTGTCACCCCAGCCCTGATTCGGGCGGTTGTTGTACTGGTCGACAACGTTCGGAATGCCGTCGCGATCCCGGTCGCCCAAGGCCTGCGCATCTGCCGGCTGGAAGGGCGCGGTGGCGACAGTTGCCGTCGCGAAAGTGGCGACGGCGGCCAGGGTGGTGAGTGCAATTCGCTTCAACATCAGTACCTCCGTTCTGCGCGGCACAACCCGCGCCATTGTCGGTACTACGCACCCGGCGGCTGACGAGTTGCCCTCTTACTTGCGGAATTCCCATCTGCCACTTTTTCGTGACTACGCCTGCACACTGGGTTCCCGCCTGCCGAGGCGCACCGAGCATCTTCGGCTCCAGCGCAACGGCATCACCCATCGTCTGGCGACTACTCCGCCGCCTGGCCCGCGCCGTGCAGGATTGCCTGCCGGGCCCGCTCGCCGGCGCGGCGATTGCGGCGCTTGATCCACCACATCAGGAAGCCGGTGACGGCGAAGATCGGGATGATGACGCCCGACACGAACACCAGGAACTTGTAAACGCCACCCAGTCCGATGCCGTAATGCAGCGCGCGCTGCCAGGCGATGATCTTCTCGCCGGTCGACATGGCCTGCGGATCGAACACGTCGACCACGGTCCTGCGGTAGGGATCGACGATCACCGTGATGATCGGCGCGCCTTCCTCGTGGCCGGGCCGGATGAGACCGACGCGCAGCGCCTGGTCGGGACGGACCGACAGGAAGGCGTTGAGGAAGCGCGTGCCGGGAACGCGCGTGCGGGCGAGTTCGACGGCCTCGTCGACATCCATCGGGGCGGTCCCGCGCATCGGCTCGACGCGGGCCTGGAACATCGCCGCGCGCATGTCGCGACCGGGCCAGACCGTGTTCACCGCCGCAGAGATCTGCTGCGGGAAGGCCAGATAGACGCCGGTGAAGTTCACCAGCATGAAGATCAGCAGAGACCAGATGCCGATCGCGCCATGCAGCTCGCGGTTCAGGCGCAGGCCCTTGGCCTTGCGGCGCACCGTGAAGGCCGCCTTCCACTGGCCGGGCTTGGGCCACCACAGATAGAGGCCGGAGCAGCCCAGCACGAGCATCGCCACGCCCAGCCAGCCGACGATTTCGCGGCCGACGCCGCCCGGGATGAAGATGTGGCCGTGCAGGTCGTGGAAGAAGCGCACCCAGCCGGTCATCGCCTGCTGTGTCTCGAGGACCTGCAGCGACACCGGATCGATCAGGATCTGCAGGCTGCCGGCAAACGGACTCTGCGTCGGGACGCGGCCTTGCGCCGGCGCCCCCGTCGCCGGACCGCCCTGCTGCCCCCCTTGCTGGCCTCCCCGGAACTGCGGCCGCTCACTGGCCATGCCGGGCCGCGACAAGCGCACCGCCGCCGGCTCGCCGACCTCGATGGGCCAGCGCACCGCGATGGGAATGCGACCGGGCTCGCTGTTCGCGGCTCTGGCCGCCTCGATCAGCTTCGCGGCCGACTGCCATTCGCCGACTGTCTTCGCCTCGGGACCGGCTTGCCCCAGCAGGTGCTCGATATCGTGCGCGTAGACCAGCACGGCGCCGGTGATGCCCATCATCACCAGCGGCAGCAGCAGGATCAGTCCGACCCAGAGATGAAGCTGCTGCAGCCAGTAACGGAACGTGCGCCGCTGCGGTTTGGGACCGTTGGCCATGCTTACCCTCCACCGAACGCCACGGCGATCCGGTACGTGAGGAAGGCCGCCACGTACGCCAGCGCCAGCATGTAGAAAAACGTCACCCAGAGCCAACGCCAGCCGCCGGTCTCGCGGCGGATGACGGCCAGCGTCGACGCGCACTGCGGCGCGAACACGTACCAGGCGAGGAAAGCCAGCGCCGTGGCGATGCTCCATTGCGAACTCAGCGCCTGGGCGATCTTGTCGGTGGCCTCCTCGCCGCCGCTGATCGCGTAGATGGTGCCCAGCGAGCCGACGGCGACCTCGCGCGCCGCCATGCCGGGAATGAGCGCGACGTTGATCTGCCAGTTGAAGCCCAGTGGGGCGGTGAGCGGCTGGATCGCCGCGCCGATCTTCGCCGCCAGGCTGTAGTTGATCGCGGGCTCGGTCGCGCCTTCGGGCGGCTGCGGGAACGTGGCCAGCACCCAGATCAGGATCATCATCGACAGGATGATGGTGCCGGCGCGCTTCAGGAAGATCGTGGCCCGCATCCACAGGCCGATGGCGACGCTCTTGACCTGCGGCAGCTTGTAGTCGGGCAGTTCGAGCATGAACGGCTCGCCGGGCTTGCCGCGCCAGATCAGGCGCTTGACCACGAACGAAACGGCGAGCGCGCTGGCGATGCCCACCGCGTAGAGGCCGAACATCACCAGCCCCTGCAGTCCGATGAAGCCCCAGACCTCGCGGTCGGGAATGAAGGCGCCGATGATCAGGGTGTAGACCGGGATGCGCGCCGAGCAGGTCATCAGCGGCGCCACCAGGATGGTGGTGAGCCGGTCGCGGCGGTCGTCGATCACGCGGGTCGACATGATGCCCGGGATGGCGCAGGCGAAGGACGACAGCAGTGGAATGAAGGCGCGCCCGTGCAGGCCGGCGCCGCCCATGATGCGGTCCATCAGGAACGCCGCGCGCGCCATGTAGCCCAGGTCCTCCAGCAGGAGGATGAAGAAGAACAGGATGACGATCTGCGGCAGGAACACGATCACGCTGCCGACGCCGCCGATCAGCCCGTCCTTCAGGAAGCTGGCCAGCAGATCGGGCAGCGGCAGGCGCGCGACCAGGTCGCCCAGGAAGTGGAACAGCGCCTCGATCGCGTCCATGCCGGGTTGCGCCCAGGCAAAGACCGCCTGGAACATCACGAACAGGATGGCGAGCAGCACGAAGAGACCGGCCACCGGATGCAGGAGCACGGCGTCGACACGCGTCGTGAGGCTGTCGGGCTTGCCCTGGCCCTTCACCACGGACGCGAGGATACGATCGGCCTCGCGCTGGGCGCTGCGCAGGGCGGCCGCATCCGGCGCGGTCCACGAAGTCCGGCCGGCGCCTTCGGCGGCGGTGAGGCGACGATCGACTTCCGCCAGCAGCGCATCGGTGCCGCCGCGGCGCACGGCGACGGAGGTCACCACGGGCAGGCCGAGTTCCCGCCCGAGCTTTTCGGTGTCGATCTCGATGCCGCGCTTGCGCGCGATGTCCATCATGTTGAGCGAAAGCATCACCGGCCGCCCGACCTGCTTCAGTTCGAGCACGAGACGCAGGGCGAGGCGCAGGTTGGAGGCGTCGGCGACGCACACGATGAGGTCGGGGATCACGTCGTTCTGGGTGCGCCCCAGCACGACATCGCGCGTCACCTCCTCGTCGGGCGAGCGCGCCCGCAAAGAATAGGTGCCCGGCAGGTCGACCACCCGCACCGTGCGCCCGGCCGGCGTGGTCAGCGGGCCGACTTTCTTCTCGACCGTGACGCCCGGATAGTTGGCGACCTTTTGCCGGCTGCCGGTCAGGGCGTTGAACAGCGCCGTCTTTCCGCAGTTCGGATTGCCCACCAGCGCGACGACCGGTGTGGCGGAGACGGTGGCGTTCACGGTCAGGCTCCGACTTCGACGAGGATGGCCATGGCCTCGCGGCGGCGAAGCCCGATCGTCGTGTGCGCGACCCGCACCGCGATGGGATCGCGGCCGAACAGGCCCTGGTGCAGCACCTCGACGTCGGCGCCCTCGACGAAGCCCAGCTCGATCAGGCGGCGTTCGAGTTCGGGCGCCGGCATGCCTGCGGCGACGCGTCCCGCCGCGATGGCATGTATGCGGCCACGGAAGCCCACGCGGGCGGTGCCAAGTGCTATGGTTGGTTGGCTGCTCATTGAGAGTAAGTCGTAGTAGCACTGAAAATGTTGGCTCGCCAGCGGGAGGTAAGGTCATGGCAAATATCGTTCTGGCGCATGGGGCATGGTCGGCCGCCTGGGCCTGGAAGAAAATGCGGCCTTTGTTGCGTGAGGCCGGCCACCAGTTCTTTGCTCCGACCTATACGGGCCTGGGCGCGCGCGCCCACCTCGCCACCCCCAATGTCGACCTCTCGACCCACGTCGAAGACATCGTGGCGGAGATCGAATTCGAGGACCTGAACGACGTGGTCCTGCTGGGTCACTCCTACGGCGGCATGGTCGCCACCGGTGTCGCCGACCGGGTCGGCAGCCGTCTCGCACGCATCGTGTATATCGACGCCTTCGCTCCCCGTGACGGCCAGAGCCTGTTCGACCTGGTCGGTCCCAAGGCCGAAGGCAACATGAGGAAGGGCGCGGAGAAGGATGGTGAGGGCTGGAAGCTGCCGATCAACCCGATGCCGTCCGACACCGCGCCGGAAGATGTCGCCTGGGCCAGCCCGCGCCGCCGTCCGCAGCCGATCAAGACCTTCGAGCAGCGCATCAAGCTCGGGTCCAAGGAGCCGCTGCCGCCGCGCGACTACATCTATGCGACGCGCAACGGGCCGGGCGACGTGTTCCGCCAGTTCGCCGACCGCGCCAGGAGCGAAGCCGGCTGGACCTGCCACGAGCTGGACAGCAGCCACAATCCGCACATCACCTGCCCCACCGAGTTCATGGCGCTGCTGACGAAGATCATGGCGGGCGGTAAGTGAACCACGATCTGGCCTACTCGATCCTGGGCCAGCTCGGCCGCGCCAGACGGGCCGACGACCGGCTCACGATCACCGGCGATGGCGATCCGGTTTTCCAGACGCCTTGGCGCGTCGGCACGGCCGGCGCCGCGGCGCTGGGCGCCGTCGGCCTTGCCGTCTCCGACCTGTGGCGGCTGCGGACCGGCAAGCCGCAGTCGGTCGACATCGACCTCAACGCCGCGACCGCGTCGCTGCGCTCCAACACCTATGTGCTGCGCAACGGCGAGCGGCCGGTCTCTTGGGATCCGTTGTCCGGCCACTATCCGACACGCGACGGCCGGCACATGTTCATCCACACCAACCACCCGCACCATCGCGCGGGGGCGCTGCGGATCGCCGGCGCCGATGGCGACACGCGCGAGGCGCTGGCGGCCGCCGTCGCCAAATGGGACGGGCTCGCGATCGAACAGGCGATTGCCGATGGCGGCTGCGTCGGTGGCCTGACGCGCAGCCGCGAGGAATGGAACGCCCATCCGCATGGCGTCGCGGTCGCGAAGCTGCCGCTGATCGACATCGTGAAGATCGGCGACGCACCGGCCGAACCTTTGCCGAAGGGCGACCGGCCGCTGTCCGGTGTGCGCGCCTTCGACCTCACGCGCGTGCTGGCCGGCCCCACGAGCGGCCGCGTGCTGGCGGAGAACGGCGCCGACGTGCTGCACGTCGCGGCGCCGCATCTGCCGTATCAAGCCGAGCTTCTGATGGACACCGGCCATGGCAAGCGCTGCGCCTGGATCGACCTGCGCGAACAAGCCGGCGTCGAGACGATGAAGGCGCTCTTGAAGGATGCCGACATCTTCACCCAGGGCTACCGCCCCGGCACGCTGGCGGCGCGCGGCTTCTCGCCCGAGCAGGTGGCGGCGCTGCGGCCCGGCATCGTCTGCGTAACCCTTTGCGCCTACGGCCACGAAGGCCCCTGGGCGTCACGGCGCGGTTTCGACTCGATCGTCCAGAACGTGACCGGCCTCGCCGCGACGCAGGGCTCGCTGGACAAGCCGCGCAACCTGCCGGTCCAGGCCCTGGACTACATCGCGGGCTACCTCGGCGCGCTGGGCGCGCTGGTGGCGCTGGCCCGCCGCGTCGAACAGGGCGGCTCGTGGCAGGTCCGCGTATCGCTGGTCCAGGTCGCGCACTGGCTCGCGAACCTCGGCACGGTCAACGCCTCGAAGGGCGCCGCCGAACTGCCGGAGGCCACGCTGCTGCCGCTTCTCACCGAAAGCGTCGGCCCGCTCGGCCGCCTGCGCCACCTGAAGCCGGTGGTGCAGCTCGGCGAGACACCCGCCTTTTATGCCAGACCCGCCGAACCGCTCGGCACTTCTCCTGCGCAGTGGGCCTAGACTCATGTCCGACATCCTGAGAACGGAAGCCGAGCTCGAAGCAATCTACGGACAGCCGCTCGAAGCCGCGACGGTGAAGGAGGTGAACTGGATCACGCCTCACTATCGCGCCTATATCGAAGCCTCACCCTATGCCGCGCTGGCGACGTCCGGCCCCGAGGGTCTCGACTGCTCGCCGCGCGGCGACCGGCCGGGCTTCGTGCGGGTACATGACGAGAAGACGCTGATGCTGCCCGACCGACGCGGCAACAATCGCATCGATTCGCTGCGCAACATCGTGCGCGACCCGCGGGTCGCGCTGCTGTTCATGATTCCCGGCGTCGGCAACACGTTGCGGGTCAACGGCCGCGCCCATCTCAGCGTCGCGCCGGACCTGCTGGCGTCGTTCGCCGTCGAGGAAAAGGCGCCGCGCTCGGTCACCGTGATCGAAGTCGATGCGATCTATTTCCAGTGCGCGCGGGCGCTGGTCCGCTCCGAACTCTGGAATCCCGCGCGGCATGTCGATCCCAAGTCGCTGCCGAGCGCCGGCCAGATCCTGGCCGCGCTGAGCGGCGAGCGGGTGGGCGGCGAAACCTACGATCGGGAATGGCCGGGCCGGGCGGCGGCCACGATGTGGTGATCCGGGAACGCGAACCGGCGGACGATCCTGCGATCCGCGACCTGAACGACCTCGCCTTCGGCGGGACGTTCGAAGGCGGCCTCGTCGAGGAACTGCGCGAGGCCTTCATCGACGCCGTCGAGTTGGTGGCGGTCGACGACGGCATGATCGTCGGCCACATCCTTTTCAGCGCGCTGACGGTGATGGTCGATGACGACGCCGTGCCGACCCTGTCGCTGGCGCCGATGTGCGTTCACCCGGCGCGCCAGCGCTCGGGTATCGGCAGCGCGCTGGTGGAAACCGGGCTCGAGCTGGCGCGGCGCCGCGAGTGGCAGGCCGTCGTGGTGCTCGGCCACCCTGAATTCTATCCGCGCTTCGGCTTCTCGGCGGAATTGGCCAGCGGCCTCGATGCGCCGTTCGAAGGCGAGTCCTTCATGGCGCTGGAATTGGTGCCCGGCGCGCTCGACGGCTACGACGGCCTGATCGTCTATCCGGCGGCCTTCGGCCTTGTTTCCTAAGCAGCACGCGCGAAGGCCGGGGCCTCGAGGGCGTCGATGAAACGACGGCAATAGGCTTCGGCCGTCGTCCGCATGACCTTTTCCTTCAGCACACCGTGGCGTTCCCGCCGCTCCGACAGCGGCATGGTGAGCGCCACATGCATGGCGTCGGCGATGGCGTCGGGATCGAATGGATTGACGATCAGCGCTTCCGTCAGGTCCTGGGCCGCACCGGCGAACTGCGACAGGACCAGCACCCCGGGATCCTCGTCCGACTGGGCGGCGACGTACTCCTTGGCGACGAGGTTCATGCCGTCGCGCAACGGCGTGACCACACCGATCCGGCCGAGGCGGTAGAGGCCCGCCAAGGTCGCGCGCGGCGCGCCGCGCGTGGAGTAACGCAGCGGCGTCCAGTCGAACTCCGAGAATCGGCCATTGATGCGCCCCGCCAGGCGGTCGAGTTCGGTGCGCAGCTTGCGATATTCGTCGACCTCCTCGCGCGAGCGCGGACAGATCTGCAGAAAGTGGATCTTGCGCTTGTGCTCGGGGTGCTTCTCGATCAGCCGGCCGAACGCCTCGAAGCGATGCGGAAGACCCTTGGAATAATCCAGGCGATCGACGCCGATGGCGAGAAAGCGGTTCGACAGGCTCTCGGCAACACGTTGCACCGCCTTGTCGTTCTCCGCTCGTTCGGCGTCCCGTGCGAACGCCTGGGCATCGATGCCGATCGGGTCGGCGAAGGCCCGCACCCGGCGACCGGCGAGCCGGATCCACTCGCCGTCCACCGTGGCGCCCAGCATCCGCTGCGCGCAATCGCGGAAGTCGCGGGCATGTTCCTCCGTCTGGAAGCCCACGAGATCGTAGGCGCAAAGATCGGCGACGAGCTCGCGCGCCACCGGCATCGCCTCGATCATCGACGGCGGCACGAAGGGGACGTGGAGGAAGAAGCCCAGCCGGCCGCCGAAGCCCTGCTTGCGCAACAGGCGGGCGAAGGGAATGAGATGGTAGTCGTGCGCCCAGACGGTATCGTCGCCCTGCAGCAGCGGCGCCAGCGATGTGGCGAAGGACTGGTTGACCGAAAGATAACCCTCGTAATCCTCGCGGCGGAAATGCATGAGGCCGAGACGGAAGTGCAGCAGCGGCCACAGCGCGCCGTTGGCGAAGCCGACATAGAATCCGCGATAGGCTTCCGGCGTCAGGTCCACGGTCGCATAGGTGACGCCGCGTGCCTCGACGATGGCCGGCTGCGGCGAGGGATCCGACGTCAACCGCCCGCTCCAGCCGAACCACATCGCGCCGGGCGTCAGCAGGTCCTTCAAGGCGACCGCAAGGCCGCCGGCGGCCGTGCCGCGCGCCTTGGGCACGGGCACCCGGTTGGAGACGATTACGAGGCGTGCCAAAGGCCCTCCTCCCAGCTCCGCGAGAGCCGCATTGCCGACAGGATCAGGCCGACCTGGCTGTAGGTCTGCGGGAAGTTGCCCCAGAGTTCGCCGGTGCGCGGATCGAGGTCCTCCGACAGGAGGCCGACGTGATTGCGCCGCGACAGCACGTTGTTGAACAGTTCGAGCGCTTCCTCGCGCCGGCCGACGCTGACCAGAGCATCGATGTACCAGAAGGTGCAGAGCAGGAAGGCGTTGGACGGGGCGCCGAAATCGTCGGCCTCGACGTAGCGCATCAGGAAGCCGTTCTTCATCAGCTTCTTCGAGACCATGTCGAGCGTGGCGTGGAAGCGGGGATCGTCGGACCGCAGCAACCCGATCTCGGGGAAGACGAGACTGGAGGCATCGGCCATGTCGCGATCGAGCACACCCGACAGCCAGCCATCCGACGTGGTGCCGCGCTGCAGGATCTCCTGCCGCAGCACGCCTGCCTTGGCGAGCCACTCGCGCGATTCGCCGTCGAGGCCGACACGGCGCGCGATCAGGCCGAGCCGATGCTGGGCCGCCCAGCACATCGCCGCGGAAAAGGTATGCACCTCTTCGCGCTCGCGATATTCCCAAAGTCCGGCATCGGGCGTGAGCGCTGCGCGATGCGCCTCGTGGCCGACGACGCAGAGCTGGCGATAAAGCTCGACATCGCCCTGCCGGGGCAGTCGCTCGTCCCAGAACATCTGCGCGGCCGTGAGCACCATGGAGCCGTAGACGTCGTTCTGCCGCTGGCCCACCGCGGCATTGCCGATACGCACGGGCCCATAGCCGCGATAGCCGGGCAGCGAATCGATCAGGCGCTCGACCGTGTCGGTGCCCGGCGCGATCGGGAACAGCGGCGCCACGTTATGGATTTCGCCGCGGCTGCTGCCGGTTTCGACGACGTCGACGATGAAGCGCACGTAGCTTTCCATCGTGCGCGTCGCCGAGAGCCGGTTGAGCGCCGTGACGGTGAAGAACGCATCGCGCAGCCAGGTGAAGCGGTAATCCCAGTTGCGCACCGTGCCGGCCGCCTCGGGCACCGACGTCGTCAGCGCCGCCAGGACCGCGCCCGTATCCTCGTAGCTGCAGAGCTTCAGCGTGATGGCGGCACGGATCACCGCGACCTGCCAGTCGAACGGAATGTTCAGGTCGCGGACCCAGCCCTGCCAGTAGACCTCGGTCTCGCTGAGGAACGAACGCGAAAGCTGGTCGACATTGTCGGTGATGCTCTCGTCGGCGCCGACGATGAGGGTCAGCGGCCGGTCGAGGGAGAACTCCGTCTCGTGCATCACGTAGTTCAACGACGCGTCGGTCGTGAGACGGAGCACGGAGGCATCGCCGTAATAGCGGATGTGATTGCTGCCGACCGTGACCTGAGACTTGTGCGCGCCGTAGCCGAAGGTCGGCCGCAGGCGCAGCGTGATGCGGGGCCGCCCCGCGACGGGTTCGAGCCGCCGCACGAGCATCGGCGGGCGGAACATGCGCCCGAAGCGACGAAAGCGCGGTGCGAAATCCCAGACGCGAGCCGTGCCGCCGGCGCCGTCGATGGTGGTCTCCAGGATCGCGGTGTTCGGCACGTAACGTTGCCGGCTCTCCTTCATGCCGTCGACGACGACGTCCATGAAACCGGCCTGCGGATCCTTGCCGCCGAGCAGCGCATTGAACACCGGATCGCCATCGAGCCTGCCAAGCCCGTGCCAGACATGGCGGCCGTTCTTGTCGATCAGGCTGGCGATGGAGCAGTTGCCGACGACTCCGAGATCGAGACTGCTCATGCCGAGGCTCCCGCCGCCACGACATCTGATGCACCAGCCAGGCGCTCTGCATTGCGCGCCAGCCACGCCCGCACCTGGGCAGGATCTCCGTCGAATACTTCCTGCACGCGCAGTCCTTCGCCGCCATGGCGGCGCGCGGCGCTCATGCCCGCCTCGTCGGTGAAATCATCCCCCACGAAGATCGGCCGCCGGCCCTTGAAAACGTTGTCCTTCATGAATCTTTCGACCGCGTGTCCCTTCGAGGTCGAGCGTGGACCGATCTCTACGGCTTCACGCGCGGGGATCAGCCGGAACCAGGGATGATCGTCAGGCACCAGCGCTCGCACGACGCGCCAGACATCGTCGTGACGCTCGGGCGCCAGACGATAGTGAATTGCGCAGCCGTGCGGCTTCGGTTCGATGAGGACACCGGGCCAGCGTTCGGTGGCGGCGACGAGCGAATCGCGCCACGCCTGCGTCACGGCCAGGCCCGCGGGCATCTCTTCGACCGTTCCGTTGCTGAAGCGCAGGGTCACGCCGTGCTCGCCCGCCGCAGCGGAAGTGAAAGGCTGGAGGAGCTGGTCGATCGTCTTGAGCGAGCGCCCGCTCACGATGGCGAGAGCACCGCCCAGCAAAGTATGCAATTGCGCCAGAAGCCCCGGCAGCGCAGGCGGGACGACCACCAGCTCCGGCGTCGCAGCGATTTCAAGCAGCGTACCGTCCAGGTCGAGAAATAACGCCGAGCCGAAGTCGAAATCAGTTGCTGCCATATCGTCCCCTCGCGCCTCGGGTGCCTAGGGCGCGAAGAGGCCGTCGACCGCTACACGCCGCGTTCGAGGGCCACCGAGATCAAGCGACCGCGCCGAGCGCGTTCCTGTTTAACGTCGGGAAATGCGAACGGTTCCCGACGGGAAAAAGGCATAGGCGGGGCAGAAAGAATTCCCGGAACGGACTGAGCGATGCGGCGTTGAAGCGGCACCAAACAGATCGAAGAGGAGACTGTCATGAGCAGCACCAGCGATAAGGTTAAGGGTCTCGCCAACGAGGCGATGGGCAACGTGAAGCAGGGCGTCGGCAAGATGGTCGACAGCGACAAGCTGAAGGTCGAAGGCGCGATTCAGGAGCGCAAGGGCGAAGCCCAGCAGGCCGTCGGCAAGGCCAAGGACGCGGTGAAGAAGGCGATCGACGGCTAACGCCGCGCGCATTCTGTACGCACTAAAAGGAAAGGGCGCCTGTCGCGAGACGGGCGTCCTTTTTCTTTGCCCGGCAATCGCCTAGGCTCGCCGCCAGTCCAAACCGGCGGTCCCAATGCTCAGCTCCCAGCGTCATCTGTTCGACATTCCGCGCGACGTGTGCTTCCTGAATGCCGCCGCCTGGAGCCCCCTGCCGCTCGCCGTCCAGGAAGCCGGGCGCATCGGCGTGGGCCGCAAGGGCCAGCCCTGGAAACTCGATGCCGATTTCATGTCCGGCCAGTACGAGCGGGCGCGCAAGGCGGCCGCCGCTCTGATCGGTGCGGATCCCGTCGACGTCGCGTTGATCCCCTCGGTCGGCTACGGCGTGTCGACGGCAGGCAAGGTGATGAGCCTGCCGCGCGGCAGCCGCGTGCTCGTGCTTCAGGACGATCACACCTCGCCGGTGCTCGAATGGATGAGTCGCGCCGAACAGGGCGGCTACACGGTCGAACAGGTGAAGCAGCCGGCCGACGGGGATTGGACGACGGCGGTACTGGACGCCATCGGTGCTGCGGACGCCGCGCCCCTTTCCCTCGTCTCGATCTCTTCGGTCCACTGGTCGGACGGCGGCGCGCTCGACCTGTCGCGCATCGCCGAGGCGGTTCGCCGCGAAGGCGCTGCCTTCCTCGTCGACGCCACGCACGATGCCGGCGTCCGCCGCATCGACGTGAAGACGCTCGATCCCGATTTCCTGATCTTCCCGACCTACAAATGGGTGCTGGGCCCCTATGGCCGCGCCTTCATGTATGTCGCCAAACGCCACCAGAACGGCGTGCCGCTGGAGCAGACCGCGCCCGCGCGCAAGGGCGTGGCCGCCGAGCAGAAGGTCTACTTCCGCGATCTTTCCTATGCCGACGGCGCGCGCCGCTATGACATGGGCGAGCGCGACCATTTCATCACCCTGGAGATGGCTGCGGTCGGCATGGAGATGATGGCCGGCTGGGGCAACGATCCCATCGTGGCGCGCCTCGGTATGCTCACCGACCGGCTGGCCGACGGACTCGCCAACTCGGGCGTCCGCGTGCTCGATCGCAAGCTGCGCGCACCGCATCTCATCTGCCTGCAGTTTCCCAAGGGCATGTCCGACGAACTGCCGAAGAAGCTCGCGGCGGAGAATGTCTATGCCGCGCCGCGGCTCGGCCGGCTTCGCATCAGCCCGCACGTCTATAACGACGAGCAGGATGTCGATCGCTTCGTCGAGGTTTTCAGGAAGGTGGCGCTCTGAGCATTGCGCCCAAAGGGGGTCTGTTTGCGTAACACTCGTCGCCAACTTCTGGGCCAACTCCTGGTCGCAGCGCTCGCATCGCCGTTCGTCGCCCGTGCCGCCTCGGCGCAGGGCAAGTACCCCGAGCGGCCGATCAAGATCATCGTGCCCTTCCCGCCCGGAGGCGGCGTCGACCTGACGGCGCGGCTGATGATGGAGCCGCTGTCGAAGGAACTCGGTCAGACCATCGTCATCGAGAACAAGGGCGGCGCCGGCGGCATCATCGGCGTCGAGGCGATGTCGCATGCGCCACCCGACGGCTACACGCTGTCGCTAACCGGCGCCGGCACGCTCACGGCCGGGCCGCACCTGCGCAAGATGCCCTACGATCCGACGACGCTGACACAGATCACGCGGCTGGTGCGCATGCCCTTCATCGTGGCCGTGCGCAACGACCTGCCGGCGAAGACGCTGCCGGAATTCATGGAGCTGGCGAAGAAGCAGGAATTGCGCTGGGCCTCCGGCGGCATCGGCACCAGCCAGCATCTCGCGGGCGAACTCTTCACGCAGATGTCCGGCCTGAAAATGATCCATGTGCCCTATCGCGGCACCGGGCCGGCGCTCAACGATCTCGCGACGGGCATCGTCGACGCCTATTTCGGCGATCCCGCGACGCTCGGCCTGATTCGCGGCGGCAAGGCACGCGCCATGGCCGTCACCTCGCCCGAGCGCTGGCCGGTCCTGCCGGACACGCCGGCAATGGCCGAAGCCGTGAAGGGCTACGAAGCGGAGAACTGGTACGGGCTCGCCGCCCCGCCCAATACGCCGAAGCCGATCGTCGACCGGCTCAACGACGCCATCGCCAAGGTGATGGCGCAGCCCGACGTGAAGAAGAAGTACGACGAGAACGGCCTCACCCCAGCCCTTCTCCCCCCGGCCGACTTCGTGGCCTTCCTCAAGCGCGATTCCGTCACCTGGGGCGACGTGGTGCGCAAGGGCAACATCAAGATCAACGAGTAGAAATGTCCTCCCGTCTGGCCGTCGATATCGGCGGCACGTTCACCGACGTCGTGCTCGAAACCGGCACGACCTCCCATTCGATCAAGATCCTGACCACGCCCGACGCGCCCGAGCGCGCCGTGCTGGAAGGCGTGCGCTCGATCCTCGCCGAGGCGACATGCCGGCCGCAGGATGTGAGCCTGGTCGTGCACGGCACGACGCTCGCCACCAACGCGCTGATCGAGCGCAAGGGCGCGCGGACCGCGCTGATCACCACCGAAGGCTTCCGCGATTCCGTCGAGATGGCGTGGGAGCATCGCTTCGAGCAGTACGACATCTACATGGAGCGGCCGCAGCCGCTGGTCTCGCGCGACCTGCGCTTCGGCGTGCCCGAGCGTGTGGCCTCCGACGGCGCCGTGCTGCTGGCGCTCGACGAAGCCGCCGTGCGCCGCGTCGCCGTGCAGTTGAAGGCCGAGAAGATCGAGGCGGTCGCCGTCTGCTTCCTGCACAGCTTCACCAACGAGGCGCACGAGCGCCGCACCGGCGCGATCCTCGCCGAGGAGCTGCCGGGTGTGGCAATTTCGCTCTCGTGCGAGGTCTGCCCCGAGATCCGCGAGTACGAGCGCACCTCGACCACCATCGCCAACGCCTACGTCCTGCCGCGCATGGCGGGCTATCTCGGCCAGCTCGAAGCCGACCTGAAGAAGGAAGGCATCGCAGGCCCTCTCCTGCTGATGATGTCGTCGGGCGGCATCACGACGGTCGACACGGCGCGGCGCTATCCGGTGCGCCTGGTCGAATCCGGTCCGGCCGGCGGCGCCATCCTGGCGCGTACGGTCGCCGCCGAGAACGACGCCCGCAAGGCGGTCGCCTTCGACATGGGCGGCACCACGGCCAAGCTCACCTTGCTCGACGATCTGGAACTGCAGCGCTCGCGCCAGTTCGAGGTCGCGCGCGCCTACCGCTTCGTGCAGGGCTCCGGCCTGCCTGTGCGTATTCCCGTGATCGAGCTGGTCGAGATCGGCGCCGGCGGCGGCTCGATCGCGCGCCTGGACGCGCTGGGCCGCATCCAGGTCGGCCCCGATTCGGCCGGCAGTGTGCCCGGCCCGGCGAGCTATGGCCGCGGCGGTACGGAGCCGACCGTGACCGACGCCGACACGGCCCTTGGCCGCCTCGATCCCACGCGTTTCGCCGGTGGCGCGATCCCGCTCCACCGCGACAAGGCCGAGGCCGCACTGCAGGCGCTGGCCGGCCCGCTAAAGACCGATGCCCAGGGCGCGGCGGCTGGCGTCGCCGAAATCGTGGACGAGACCATGGCGAGTGCGGCTCGCGTGCATGCCGTCGAGAACGGCAAGGACACGGCCGACCGCGCGCTGATCGCCTTCGGTGGCGCCGCACCGCTCCATGCCGCCCGCCTCGCCCGCAAGCTCGGCATGAAGCAGGTGATCGTGCCGGTCGGTGCGGGCGTCGGCTCGGCCTTCGGCTTCCTGCGCGCTTCCATCGCCTACGAGGTCGTGCGCACGCGCCATCAGCGGCTCGACATGCTCGACTCCAGGATGCTGAACGAACTGTTCGCCACGATGCGCGCCGAAGCGGAGGCCGTCGTGCGGCCGGCGGCGCCCGGCGAGACGCTGGTCGAATCGCGCCAGGCCTTCATGCGCTATCGAGGACAGGGCCACGAGATTGCCGTGCCGCTGCCCAACGAGCCCTTCGCGCCCGACGCGGCGCGCGAACTGCGCCGCCGCTTCGAGGCGACCTACGAGCAGGTGTTCGGCCGCGCCATTCCCAAGCTCGAGGTCGAGGCGCTGACCTGGACGCTGTCGCTCGCCACCGACCGGCCGCTGCCGGCGCCGGCGAAGGCCATCGCCGCGTCTGCCGCGCCGGCCCCGTCGGGTCATCGCGACGTGCTCGATCCCGCAAGCGGCGCGCGCGAGAAGGCCGCTCTCCATGAGCGCGCGGCGCTGAAGCCCGGCATGACATTCGACGGGCCGGCGCTGATCGTCGAGGACGGCACGACGACCGTCGTGCCGAAGGGCTTCACCGCCCGCATCAATTCCGTGAGCCAGATCGTCCTGGAGGACCGCGCATGAGCACGCCAGCGGACATTCGCCTGCAAGTGATGTGGAACCGCCTGCTGTCGGTGGTCGAGGAGCAGGCGCGCGCCCTGGTGCGCACCGCCTTCTCGACCAGCGCGCGCGAGGCCGGCGACATCTCGGCCGGCGTGTTCGACCTCGAAGGCCGCATGCTGGCGCAGGCCGTCACCGGTACGCCGGGCCATGTGAACTCGATGGCGCGCAGCGTCATCCACTTCATCCGCGAATTCCCGGTCGACACGATGAAGGAAGGCGATGCCTACATCACCAACGATCCGTGGAAGGGCACCGGCCATCTCTACGACATCGTCGTGACCTCGCCCGCATTCCACAACGGCAAGCTGGTGGCGCTGTTCTCTTGCACCACGCACGTGGTCGACATCGGCGGTCTCGGCCAATCGCCCGACGGGCGGCAGGTGTTCCACGAGGGCCTTTTCCTGCCGCTGCTGCCGCTGATGCGCGAGGGCGTGATCGACGAGAGCGTGATGCGCATCGTGCGCGCCAACGTGCGTGAGCCGGTGCAGGTCGAGGGCGACATCCATGCGCTGGTCGGCTGCAACGGCATCGGCGAGAAGCGGCTCTCCGACATGATGGCCGAGCACGGCATCGACAATCTCGACGAGCTGGGCACGCACATCATCGAGAAGAGCCGCGCCGGCATGATCGCGGCGATCTCGAAGCTGCCGCGGGGCACCTGGAAGGGCCATATGCGGATCGACGGCTACGATGCGCCGATCGACCTGCATGCCGCCGTCACGATCCATGCCGACCACATCGCCGTCGACTACGCCGGCACGTCGGGCTCGTCGATTTACGGCATCAACTCGCCGATGTGCTACACCGAGGCCTACACCGCCTTCGGCATCAAGTGCGTCGTGGCACCGACCATCCCGAACAATGCCGGCACGCTCGATTCGATCCTGGTCACGGCGCCGGAGAACACGATCGTCAACGCGCTGTATCCCGCGGCGGTGAACGCGCGCAGCACCATCGGCCACATGCTGCCCGACGTCTGCTTCGACGCGCTACACCAGGTGATCCCGGGCCAGGTGCCGGCCGAGGGCACGTCCAACCTCTGGAACCTGAAGCTCGGCGCCGGCCACGGCATGACCGGCACGGGCATGACGGGTAAGGGCGGCAACAGCCGGCCCTTCATGGTGACGACCTTCCATTCCGGCGGTACCGGCGCACGGCCGACGCTGGACGGACTTTCGGCGACACCGTTCCCCTCGGGCGTGCGCAATGTGCCGGTCGAAATCACCGAGACTATCGCGCCCGTCGTGGTGTGGAAGAAGGAGTACCGTCAGGATTCCGGCGGCGCCGGCCAGCAGCGCGGCGGCCTCGGCCAGGTGATGGAGGTCGAGCATCGCGAGGGCGCGCCCTTCGGCATCTTCGCGACCTTCGAGCGCGTCAAATATCCGGCGCGCGGCCGCGACGGCGGCAAGCCCGGCGGCAACGGTCGCCTGTCGCTGGCCTCGGGACGGGAGCTGAAGGCCAAGGGCTTCCAGACCATCCCCGCCGGCGAGCGTCTCGTGGTCGAGATGCCCGGCGGCGGCGGCTACGGCGATCCCGCGACGCGCGACCCCGAAGCCGTCAGACGCGACGTCAAACTCGGCCTCGTCAGCCAGGAAGCCGCGAAGGCGGCGTACGGCGTCGAGGGCGATTAGAGCGCTCCAATGAAAACGCCAGAGGTTTGATCCTCTGGCGTTTTTGTTTTCAGCTAAGTCCGCTGGCCCTTCAGAAGCTCTTGTTGGCTTCCGGCCGGTGCTTGTTGCGCAGCTTGAAGTCCTGCCGCTCGGCCTTGCGCGGCGCGCGCACCCAGACCTCGCGGTTGGGATGCAGGCCGCCGCCGCGCGTCGCCGGCACCGCGCTGGTGCGGGCGCGATGGAGCAGGCGCGTATCGGCGGTGCCGCAATTGGGATGCAGGCCGCCATTGGCCGCGACGACCTTGTCCCACGCCGCCTTGCGCTTGGCGTAGGTGGCGGGGTCGGCGAGCTGGGTGCAGTTCAGCTCGTTGATGTTGAGATCGGCCACGATCTCGTCACCCTCCTCGACCAGCCCGATCGGGCCGCCGATCGCCGCTTCGGGACCGACATGGCCGATCACCAGGCCGACCGAACCGCCCGAGAAGCGCGCGTCGGTCATCAGGGCGACGACGATATTGCGCTCGCGGCACAGCGTCGTGATGCGCGAGGTCGGGTCGAGCATTTCCGGCATACCCGGCGCGCCGCTCGGTCCTTCGTACCGCACGATGATCATGTCGTGGTTCTGGAATGTGTCCGGTGTCTCGTCGAGCGCCTTGAGCAGGCCCGCCTCGCCCTCGAACACGCGGGCGCGGCCGCGGAAGAGATTGTCCTCGAGGCCGCCTTCGACGCCCGCGAGCTTCAGGATCGCGGAGAAGTCCGGCGACAGGTTGCCGCCCAGCATGCGTAGTCCGCCGGTCGGCTTGTAGGGCTTCTCGACCGGATAGATCACGCGGCCGTCGGCCTTCTTGGCGCCCAGCCGCTCGACCTGCTTGGCCAGCGTCTCGCCGGTGCAAGTCAGCACGTCGCCGTTCAGCAGGCCGGCGTCGAGCAGCTCGCGCACGATCACCTGCACGCCGCCGACTTCGTCGATGTCGACCATCGAGTACTTGCCGTAGGGACGCGCGTCGGTGAGCACCGGCACGACATGCTGCGAGAGGTAGTTGAATTCCTCCGGCGTCATGACGTCCTTCCAGAAGTCGGCGAAGCCAGCCGCGCGCGCAATCTCCGGTGCGTGCAGCACCACGTTGGTCGAGCCGCCGATGGCCATCGACACGATCACCGCATTGCGGATCGAATCGCGCACGACGATGTCGCGCGGCTTCAGGTCGTTCTTGATCAGGTTCGCCAGCAGATCGACCAGCTCGGCCGCAAACTGGCCGGTGCGGCGCGGATCGTCGGACGGCGGCGCCACCATGTGCAGCGGCTGCATGCCGACCACGCCGATGAAAGTCTGCATCGTGTTGTAGGTGAACATGCCGCCGCAGCTGCCATAGCCCGGGCAGGCATGGCAGGCGATCAGGTGCCGATAGTCGGCATCGGGATGGCCGGCGACCTGGTAGGCGCTCACGATGTCGAGCGGCTCGCCCGTGTTCGGCTCCTTGCCGGGATGGATGGCGCCGTCGGACATGATGATCGATGGCAGATTGTGCTCCAGCAGCGCCGAGAGCGTGCCGACCGGCGGCTTGTCGCAGGCGACGACCGCGATCGTGCCGGCAAGACCGGTGGCGCTCAGATGCTCGCACAGCGCGTCCTGCGTCACTTCGCGGCCGATCAGCGAATAGCGCATCTCGCGCGTGCCGTTGCGGATGCCGTCCGAGGTGGCGATCGTGTACTCGGGCTGGACCAGGCGCATCTTGAGCTGGTTCGGGCCGGTGCCGATGCGAGCCTTGAGCTGGGCATGGATCGCGTCGACCTTCGAGAGAACGCCGAGGTAGCACTGACTGTCGCCCTTGGTGCCGACGACGCCGACCGACGGCTCGTGAATCAGGGTCTCATCGGTCCCGAGCGCGCGCGCCACACCGATGGTCTGGGCGGAGCGGCCAGGATGTCGATCAATGGTCACAAAGGTCGGCTTCATCACAACCATCCCGTAGAGCTGACGTTGGCCCGCCTTCGCAGGCGAACAGGTCCGGCGGTATATCACAGGCCCGGTTGACCGTTCCCGCGATTTCTTGTCCTGCGGAATGGACGCGGAAGCCGCACACCGGAACCCATCGGCCGCGCGGCCCGCCGTTACGACCCCTTCATCACCGACAGGATCTTGGCCGCCAGCGTCCCGGAATGCCGCGAAATGTATTGGCTCACGACGGCGTCGACAAAGGCATGCTGGCGCGCATTGGAGGTGAGTCCCCAGGCCGCGGTCGCGGCATAGACCATCTCGATCAGCAGCCCGCGTTCGTACTTGTCCTTGAGCTTGGCGAGTTCGCCGTAGTCCTGCCGCGCCATGCCGGCGGCAATTCTCGCGATGTCGAGCGCGATGGGCTCGGACCGGTTGGCGACCCGGGCGAGGAAGTCGGCGATCATGAGGGCATATCGGCCGTCGCCGCTGGCGAAGGACGCGCCCCACAAGATGTCGAGATGGGTCGCCGAAGCGATCCGCAGGCTTATCAGCCGGTTCGGCAGGCCGGCAAACTGCGCCGCGAGCGTCGGGTCCGTCCCGGCCTGCGCCAGACGAGCCTGGAGACCCGTCGAGGCCGTCTGTCCGGAGAGCCGCAGGGCAGCGGCAATCGTGTCGGCCAGACGGGCATCGAGTTGCGGGGGCACGAGCCTGTCGATCCAGGCCGGCTGGGTGGCGAAGACGATGGCGAAGAACCCGGCCACCGGAGGATAGGCCATCCAGTCCTGCCGTCTCCCGCCGAAGGCATCCAGCCAGCCCACGAGCCGTTCCGGCCGCGGATCGCGGTAATAGAAGGTGATGACGTCGTCTGCCTTGTTCAAGGTCGACGAATATTGCTGCGCCGCCGCCCCGCCGGTCGTTGCCGGGATGGCGAGGAGCAGCAACGACAGCAACCTGATCACGGCGAACACCTTCATCGCGACACTCCCCCGGAGATTGAAAGGAATATGCCCGCTTCAGTCGATGATTGCACTCCAAAGAGGGACCTTCTCCCCTCCGGCACCGTCTGCCATGCAATTCGGGCGGCCGAGACTTCCAAAGCCGGACGGACAGTCCCGCAACGTTCGCGAGACGCCAGCGCCCAGCAGGCGCTAGTCTCTCCCCGAAGAATGAAACGAGGAAACCAAGATGTGGCAGCCCAGCGAGCGCTACCCCGATCCGGCCGTGCGCGTGCTCGATCCTTCGTTCAACCAGTACCGGCTGATGCTGGCCTCGGTGGAGCGACTCTACACCGGCTGATGCTGGCCTCGGTGGAGCGACTCTACACCGGCTGCCGCTGGTCCGAGGGGCCCGTCTGGTTCGGCGACGGGCGCTACCTGCTGTGGAGCGACATTCCCAATAACCGCGTGCTGCGCTGGGACGAGGAGACGGGCAACGTCTCGATCTTCCGCAAGCCCTCGAACAACGCCAACGGCCATACGCGCGACCGCCGCGGCCGGCTGATCGCCTGCGAGCACGACGCCCGCCGCGTCGTGCGCTTCGAGTATGACGGCGCGATCACGGTGCTGGCGGATTCCTACAACGGCAAGCCCCTCAACTCGCCCAACGACGTGGTCGTGAAGTCCGACGGCTCGGTCTGGTTCACCGATCCGACCTTCGGCATCCTGGGTTACTACGAGGGCCACAAGGAAGAGAGCCAGAACAAGCCCGCCGTCTATCGGCTCGATCCGACCACCGGCAAGCTCGCCATGATGGCCGACGACATTCCCGGCCCCAACGGCCTCGCCTTCTCGCCCGACGAGAAGAAGCTCTATGTCGTGGCCTCGCGCGCCGAGCCGCACCGCACGATCCTGTCCTACGACGTCTCGGCCGACGGCACCTCGCTGGGCAAGGGCTCGGTGCTGATCGACGCCGGACCGGGCGGCTCGCCCGATGGCTTCCGGGTCGACGTCGACGGCAACCTGTGGTGCGGCTGGGGCATGGGCTCGGCCGAGCTCGACGGCGTGCGCGTGTTCAATGCCTCAGGCAAGCCGATCGGCCACATCGACCTGCCCGAGCGTTGCGCCAACGTCTGTTTCGGCGGGCGCCATCGCAACCGCCTGTTCATGGCGGCCAGCCACTCGCTGTACGCCCTCTACGTCAATACGCAGGGCGCGGTCGGCGGCTGATCATGTCCGGCGTCGAGTCGAGCTATGCCTGGTGGCGCCTTGCCGCCAGCGTGACCCTGAGCACGGTCGGCGGCATCGGCATGTGGTGCCTTGTCGTCGCCTTGCCGTCGATCCAGCAGGATCTCGGCATCACCCGCGCCGACATCTCCTTCGCTTACACGATGAACACGCTGGGCTTCTTCGCCGGCGGCGTCACCTGGGGCAAGTTGGTCGACAGTCGTGGCATCGTGCTCACAGCGATCCTGAGCGCCACCGGCCTCGCCATCGGCTTCGCGACCGCGCCGTTCGCGCCGTCGCTGGCGCTGTTCGCCGCCGTGCAAGTGCTGATCGGCTTCAGCGCCGCCGCGACCTTCGCGCCGCTGGTGGCCGACATCTCGCACTGGTTCGACAAGCGCCGCGGCATCGCCGTCGCCATCGCGGCTTCGGGTAACTATCTCGCAGGCGCGATCTGGCCGACGATCATCCAGATGCTGATCCACGATCATGGCTGGCGCGTCACCTATTGGGCCGCCGGTGCACTGTGCTTCGTGGCGATGATCCCGCTGGCCCTGACCTTGCGCCGCAAGCCGCCGCAGGAGCAGATGACGGGCGCCGCGGGAACGGCCGGTGCCGCCATTCATTCGCCGCGCTCGCTCGGCCTGTCGCCGAATGCGCTGCAAGCGGTGCTGGTCGTCGCCGGCATCGGCTGCTGCGTGGCCATGTCGATGCCGCAGGTCCATATCGTGGCCTACTGCGCCGACCTCGGCTACGGCGTGGCGCGCGGTGCGGAGATGCTGTCGCTGATGCTGGGCTTCGGCATCGTGAGCCGCATCGCCTCGGGCTGGATCGCCGACCGGGTCGGCGGCGTCAAGACGCTGCTGCTGGGCTCGACCCTGCAATGCGTCGCGCTGGTCTTCTATCTGGTCGACGATTCGGTGAACTCGCTTTACCTGGCCTCGGCCTTGTTCGGCCTGTTCCAGGGTGGAATCGTGCCGTCTTATGCGATCATCGTGCGGGAGTATTTCCCGCCGAAGGAAGCAGGCTTCCGCGTCGGCCTCGCCATATCCTCGACGCTGATCGGCATGGCGCTGGGCGGCTGGATGGGCGGCGTGCTGTTCGACATGACCGGCTCGTACCGGGCCGCCTTCATCAACGGCATCGCCTGGAACCTGCTGAACGGCGCGGTGGCCTGGTGGCTGCTGTTCCGCCAGAACCGCCGCAACGTCTTCGCCGCGGGCTAGAGGCGCATCGCGGCCAGAAGCGCGTCGCCGGTGTAGGGTTTGCGCACGCGCGGCACGCCCAGCAGCTTCGGCGGAAAGGCGATGTCCTCGCCGTAGCCCGTCGTGAAGACGAACCGGATGCCGAGCGACGCGAGTTGCTCGGCGACAGCGAAGCTCGTCTCACGGCCGAGGTTGATGTCGAGCAGCGCGAAGTCGGGCGCGCGCGTCGCAATGGCCTTCAGCGCCTGCGCGACGCTCGACGCCACGCGGACCGATTCGATGCCGGCACGCAGCAACGCGCTTTCCGCGTCGAGCGCGATGATCATGTTGTCCTCCACGATCAGCACCTCCCGGGGCAGCTCGGCCGCCTGCACCTCGGGCATCGTCTTCTCGGCCGGCTCGTCCACCGCACCCGGCGCGGGACGGACATAGACGGCCGGAATCATGAACGTCGCCCGGATGCCCTTCGCCTCGTAGTCGAGGGTCGCTTCGCCCTTCAGGTCGTAGGGGATGGATCGCTCGATGACCGTCGAGCCGAAGCCGCGGCGCGTCGGCGGCTTGACGGGCGGACCGCCATGCTCGGTCCAGGCGACATGCAGGTTCCTCTCGGCATCGAACCGGGTGCCGATCTCGATGTGGCCGCTACTGTCGCTCAGCGCCCCGTACTTGGCCGAATTGGTCATCAGCTCGTGGATGACCAGCGCGAGCGTCGTGAAGCCCTGCGGTTCCAGCAGCACCTCCGGACCGGACAGCCGCACGCGCGTGGCCTTGCCGCCGAGATAGGCCCCCGCTTCCGCCCCCACCAGGCCGCGGAACGACGCCGGGCCCCAATTGTCCGCGGTGATCTGGTCGTGCGCCCGCGCCAGCGCCTGGATGCGTCCCCCCACCACCTCGGTGAAGGCATCGACCGTGAGCGACGGATCGCGGCTCTGCGAGATGACGCCGCGGATCAGGCCCAGAATGTTGCGAACCCGGTGGTTGAGTTCGGCGATCAGCAGCTCCTGCCGCTCCTGTGCGCGCCGGCGCTCGACCTCGGTGATATCGGACAGGCGCAGGATCACCTCGAGCAGGCTGACGCGCAGGCTCTCGGCGATGCGCACGTCGACCGGCTGCCACGGGATCGACTGTCCCCGCACCGTCTCGCACCACAGTTCGAAGCTCTTGCGCGGCGTGAGGCGCGAACCCAATGGACCAACACTGACCTGCTTGTTCGGATCTCCCGCCCAGTTGACGGAGCGCGCGACTTCCTTGCGGAAGAAGACGAGGAAGTCCCGCGCCGGCCGCGACAGCGGAACCACCAGCATGCCGGCCGCGCGATCGGCGAACGCACCGCCCGGCGGATACTCGGCCGCAATCTCGTGCGCGGCCAGCACCTCACCCAGATTGCGACGCTTCAGATGGTCGATCAGGCCGGCGAACTGATCCTGCGTCGGCGACATGCCCTGCAGGGTCCCATGTCCGCCGGTCCACACGCCGATGCCGTCGCACGACAGCAGCTCGGCAATCTCGTCGAGATGCGAGACGATGCTGTCGAAGCGGGTCGCTTCCGCCGCCATCACGGTGACGAGCTGGTTGTGCAGCTTGCGGGCGCGCGTCTCGTAGCTCGCTTCGCTGTCCCGTTCGCGGCTTTCCATCAGCAGCGAGAACATCTGACCGAACAGCTCCGCCGCCGTGCGCCGCTCGAACGGCACGTTGTGCGGCGCATAGTGATGGCAGGCGAACAGGCCCCACAGCTTGCCGTCGCGCAGGATCGACACCGACATCGACGCGCCCACGCCCATGTTCTGGAGGTATTCGATGTGGATCGGCGACACGCTGCGCAGCACGCTCATCGACAGGTCGAGCGGCCGGCCGTCGATGAGACCGGGCTCCACGGCGGCGGGCCGGGACGAAATGTCGGGAATGATGCGCAGCCAGTTGCGTTCGTAGAGGATGCGCGCCTGCCGCGGAATGTCGGAGGCCGGGTAGTGCAGGCCGAGATAGGATTCGAGGCCGCCCCGCGCCGATTCGGCGATCACCTCGCCCGATCCGTCATGGTCGAAGCGATAGACCATTACGCGATCGAAGCCGGTGAGACCGCGCATCTCGCGGGCGGCCACGCGATAGAAGGTACGGAGTTCCGAAGCCTGCTGCAGGCGGGAGATCATGGCGCGAACGAGCGCGCCCGAGTTCACGCCCTCCTCGTGCATGCAGGGCTCGCATTCGATGACGATGGACCCGTCGACGACATGCACCGCAATGTCGAAGCCCCGCCCGTCGTTCAGCAGGGGGACGGCAAAGGAGCGCGCCACCGTGTTTGCGAAGAGCGCGGTCTGCAACTGTCCACGGATCAGATGGATCGCGTCGTGCGAAAGCACATCCTCGATCGGTCGCCCGATCAACGTCGACGGCCCGGCGCCCAGCCACTCCCCGGCATTGCGCGAGAGGCGCGTGATCGTCCATTGAGTGCTGTCGACGGCCAGCAGGAAGCCGAACGGCTGCACCGCGCCCAGCAGATGGATGGGCTCGCGATCGCAATTTTCCAGATCGACCGGTGTCGCGCGGCTTCCGTCAGACATGCGCAGGCTCCGCGCCGAACAGGCCGAACGCCTCGCGCGCACCGAGCAGGGTCCGCTGCGGCGACTCCAGGACGGCTTGGGACGCCTCCAGACGCTGCAGGAAGCTTCTCCAGAAGTCGCTCCCCGCCCCGTGGCCGAGATAGTGCGTCGCCGCGCGCACCTGCAGGTCATCGCTTTCCGCGGCACGTTTTGCCAGCAGTTTCCCGCCCAGTCGCGACCCTTCGAGCACGTAGAGCCGACCGAACAGCCGCGCCTCGTCCGTGGTCACACTCACCTCCACCGGCGGCGGCACGGCGATGCCGAGTAGGTCGAGGTCCTGCTTCAGTGCCTCTGAACGACGGCGCTCCCGCCAATCGGGCAGGAGCCGCCCCACCCCTCCCCGCTCGAGGGCCAGTTCCAGCGGCAGCACCGCGCGCGCAAGAACGGTCAGGAACGCCTCGTAAGCATTCCTGTCGGTGTCGAAAGGTCCGGAAAAGCGCGCGTCGACTTCCGCATGAAGCGTTGCCGTGGCTGCACGCAGCATGTGGCGGGCGGAGGATCGTCCGGGCGCAGCCAAAGTAGTATCGAGCCGCATCTGACCCATACTACGCGAAACGGCATCAGATGTTCGAGCGCGCAGCCCCAATATATTTGGGGAACCGGACTGCGCTTCGGACGTTCGCGATCCCCTTACGTGGCTGGCCGCTGCGCCCGAGCCTCTATAAAACCTCTGGATAAAGCCACCGCCCAACTCCAGCCACGGATACGCCATGCGCATCGTCGCCATCCGCGACATCGTCTCCCCCATCCGCTCCAACATCGCCAACGCCTACATCGACTTCAGCCAGATGACCGCCTCGGTCGTGGCCGTGGTCACGGACGTGATGGTCGACGGCAGGCCGGTGGTCGGGTTTGGCTTCAACTCGAACGGCCGCTATGCGCAGCACGGGCTGCTGGGCGAGCGCTTCATCCCGCGGCTCAGCCAGGCCAGGCCCGAGTCGCTGCTCGATGCCGAAGGGCTGATCGACCCGGCGAAATGCTGGTCGGCGATGATGGCCAACGAGAAACCCGGCGGCCACGGCGAGCGCTCGGTCGCGGTCGGCGTGCTCGACATGGCAATCTGGGATGCCGTCGCCAAGGCCAAGCGCGTGCCGCTCTGGAAGCTGCTGGCCGACCGTTACAATGGCGGCCAGGCCGACGAGAAGGCGTGGGTCTATGCCGCCGGCGGCTACTACTACCCCGGCAAGGGCCTCGAAGGGTTGCAGGAGGAGATGAAGCACTATCTCGGCCTCGGCTATTCGTGCGTGAAGATGAAGGTCGGTGGCGTGCCGCTGGCCGAGGACCTGAAGCGCATCGAGGCGGTGCTGGAGATCGTCGGCGCCGGCGAGCGCCTGGCCGTCGACGTGAACGGCAAGTTCAACCTCACCACGGCGATCGAGTTCGGCCGCGCCATCAAGGATTTCGGCCTGCGCTGGTACGAGGAGCCGCTCGACCCGCTCGACTATCTGGCGCATGCCGCACTCGCCACCGAATATGCGCCGCCGCTCGCCACCGGCGAGAACCTGTTCTCGATGCAGGATGCGCGGAACCTGATCCGCCATGGCGGCCTGCGTCCCGACCGCGACATCCTGCAATACGATCCCGCCCTCTCCTACGGGCTGGTCGAGTACCTGCGCACGATCGAGATGCTGAAGGCGCACGGCTGGTCGCCGCGGCGCTGCGTGCCGCACGGCGGCCACCAGTTCGCGCTGAACATCGCCGTCGGCCTGCAGTGTGGCGGCAACGAATCCTACCCGCAGGTCTTCGCGCCGTTCGGCGGCTTCGCCGACGACTGCGCCGTGGTCGACGGCCGCGTGTCGCTGCCCGACTCGCCGGGCATCGGCTTCGAACGCAAAGCCGACCTGTGGTCGGTGATGAAGGAGATCAGCTAGGAGTCATTTCCTCCCCATTCAAATGGGGAGGTGGCGGCGTCTTACGCCGACGGAGG